>ERZ778513.865-NODE-865-length-21684-cov-9.624717_pt1 | contig 21684 bp, 16 predicted proteins | sample MGYA00510345_ERZ778513 | MGnify/ENA primary metagenome ERZ778513 (study PRJEB29527, sample SAMN07138966) | mouse gut metagenome | material: feces | host: mouse | place: China:Nanjing | collected 2016-01-25 ... | reverse complement strand
TGAAAAATGGTGTTCAACGTTTTGGCAAATTTCTCTCGGCAATGATTATGCCGAATATTGGTGCACTGATTGCGTTTGGTTTTCTCGCAGCATTTTTTAACGGCAGCGGATGGATTCCTCACGAGGGATTTGCAACAATCTTTTCAGCGATTTTAGTTTATCTCATTCCAATTCTAATCGCCTCGACAGGTGGTAAGCTAATTGGAGGAGAAAGAGGCAGCATTATTGGTGCAATTGCGGTTGTCGGTGCAATTATGAGTGATCCGAACACGACTATGTTAATGGCGGCAATGATTATAGGACCACTGTCTGGTTTCTGTATTAAAAAATTTGACAACGCTATAGAAGGGCATATGCCGGCTGGTTTTGAGATGCTAATCAATAATTTTTCTGTTGGCATTATTGGTATGATTCTCGCCATGATGAGCTATCTTGTTATTGGTCCGCTTATGAATCTACTTTTAGCAGTATTGACAGCGGGAGTTAATGTCTTGGTAGAACATAGTATGTTACCATTGATTGCAGTGTTTATTGAACCAGCAAAGGTACTATTTCTAAACAACGCGATCAACCATGGCATTTTCACACCAATTGCTACGGCACAAGCAGCGGAGACGGGCAAATCCATCATGTATATGTTGGAGGCAAACCCGGGACCCGGACTCGGTGTACTGTTGGCGTATATGTTCTTTTGTGAGGACAAAAAGACAAAGCAATCAGCGCCAGGAGCAGTTATTATCCACTTGCTGGGTGGTATTCATGAGATTTATTTTCCTTATATATTGATGAATCCATTAGTGATTGTTGCGCCGGTTGTCGGCAATATTGTAGCAATCTTTTGGTATAACATGACTGGTGCTGGGTTGGTTGGACCGGCATCTCCGGGATCGCTTATTGCATATCTAATGATGGCATCAAGGGACAGTATGGTTTCTGTCATCGTGGGTATTGTGATTGCGACAGTAGTATCATTTGGCATTGCATCTGTAATCATTCGTATGTCTAAGGGAAAGAGTCTTGCGGAAGCACAGGCAGAAATGGCGGATAGAAAAGCAGAGGCAAAAGGGATTTCTGACAAGGAACTTAAAAAAACAGAAAATGTCAAGAAGGTTGTATTTGCATGTGATGCTGGAATGGGATCGTCTGCGATGGGGGCGACAAAGTTTCGGAATCGAATTAAGACACAGCGTCCAGATTTGACGGTGATTAATACATCTGTGGATAATATTCCAGCAGATTGTGATATTGCGGTGGTTCAGATTACATTAGTAGAACGTGCAAGAAAATCTGTTCCACAGGCGCAAATTGTGACTTTGCAAAACTTTTTGGCTGATCCGGCACTTGATTTATTGTATGAACAACTAACACAAGAACAAGAGCAAATAATAGTGGCACAAGAGGAAAGCGTCACAGAACAAGTACAAATACAGATAGCACAGCAGATAGAAACTACAGAAAAACAAATTTTAGTAAAAGACGGTGTGCAATTAAATCTTGCGCCTGTCTCAAAGGAACAGGCGATACAGGCAGCAGGAGAACTTTTAGCAAAATTAGGATATGTTGACAAAACTTATGTCGATGCGATGCAAGAGCGCGAAAAGTTGGTATCTACCTATATGGGTATGGGGGTGGCGATTCCGCATGGCACTTCGCAGGCAAAGGACACCGTGAAAAAAACTGGGATTGTTTTGATGCAGTATCCAGAGGGTGTTGACTTTGGCGACGAGAAGGCACAGTTGGTATTTGGCATTGCAGGTATTGGAGATGAACATTTGGATTTATTAAGTAAAATCTGTGAGATGCTGGAAGACGAGGAAATTTTGGAGACATTAAAGACAACAAATAATATAGAATGGATATTAGAGCGTTTAAATTAAAGATTGTTACAAATAATTTGATGATTTATAACAGTCTGTTAGAAGGAGGAAAGAATAAAATGAAGGTAAAAGGCGTTAGATTGCATGGGGCACATGATATCCGGCTAGAGGAGTTTGAACTTCCAGAAATTCAGGAGGATGAGATACTGGTGAAAGTTGTGAGCGACAGTATTTGCATGTCAACATGGAAGATGGTGCAGGCAGGCAAAGATCACAAGCGTGTACCAGAGAATGTGGCAGAGCATCCAGTTATTATCGGGCATGAGTTTACAGGCGATATTGTCAAGGTTGGCAGCAAATGGAAAAATCAGTTTCATGAAGGGAAAAAATTTGCACAACAGCCCGCAATTCCGGGACAAATGGAATCTCCGGGATATTCCTATGAATTTTTTGGCGGAGCGGCAACATATTGTATTTTCCCCAATGATGTGATTGAGAAGGGGTGTATCTGGGAGTATGACGGAGACAGTTACTTTGAGGCGTCGCTCGGTGAGCCAATGAGTTGTTGTATTGGTGGATACCACAGTAATTATCATACAGAACACCTTTCTTATGAACACAAGATGGGAACACTTGCCGGTGGTAATATCCTGATTCTTGGTGGATGTGGACCAATGGGGCTAGGTGCTATCAGCTATGGTCTTGCATTTGAAAACAAGCCCAAAAGAATTGTTGTAATCGATATCAATGATGTTAAGATTGCGCGTGCAAAAGAAGTGATTTCAGAGGCGGAAGCAAAGGAGAAAGGGGTCGAGCTGCACTATATCAACACCGCAGGAATGGAGGACCCTATTGCAGAACTACGCGCCATTACAGAGGGTGTGGGATACAGTGATGTCTTTGTGTATGCACCTGTGAAAAGTATCGCAGAAATGGGCGATAAGCTCCTTGCCGTGGACGGCTGTTTAAACTTTTTTGCAGGGCCTACGGACACACAGTTTTCTGCAAATATGAATCTCTATAATTGTCACTATGCGCGAACAAAAATAATGGGATCCACAGGTGGAAACACAGACGATATGAAAGAGGCTATTGAAAAGTCAGCAACGGGAGAAATTAATTCCGCAGTGATGGTAACACATGTTGGCGGTATTGACTCTATTGTTGACACTACAAATAATTTGCCTGATATACCAGGGGGCAAGAAACTTGCTTATATCCAGTTTAATATGCCTATGACAGCAATTGAGGATTTTGGCAAACTAGGAGAAAAAGACCCGTTTTTTAAGGAATTAGATGCGTGCTGCAAGCGCAATAAAGGACTTTGGTCAAAAGAGGCAGAGGATATGCTGTTTGAACATTTTGGAGGGATACAGGCATGATATATACAGTGACATTTAATCCATCTCTGGATTATATTGTATCCATGGATCGTTTTGCGTTGGGCAAAACCAACCGTACCACTAGCGAACAGATATTTCCTGGTGGTAAGGGAATCAATGTTTCTATTGTTCTAAACAATTTAGGGATTGAAAATACAGCACTTGGTTTTACAGCGGGTTTTACAGGGGATCAGATAGAGAGCGAAGTGCGTAAAATGGGGTTGCTTACAGATTTTATTTCTTTAGATAAAGGGCTCTCCCGCATTAATGTCAAATTGAAGGACTATGACGGAACAGAGATAAACGGTATGGGACCAGATATTGAACAAATTTATGTGAATGCGTTGTATGAAAAGCTAGATAGGCTTGTAGCAGATGATATTTTGGTATTGGCGGGCAGTATTCCAAATAGTTTGCCAGATTCTATCTACAGCGATATTCTTGCACGACTTCAGAAAAAAGGAGTTCTGTTTGTGGTGGATGCGACTAAGGATTTGCTTTTAAATGTCTTGCAATATCAGCCATTTTTAATCAAACCTAACAATCATGAGTTGGGCGAAATCTTTCAGGTGACACTCAATACAAGGGAGGAAGTTGTTCCCTATGCGAAAAAACTTCAGGAAAAAGGTGCCCACAATGTACTTGTGTCTATGGCAGGACAAGGAGCGGTCCTTGTAGACGCGCTGGGTGCAGTGCACATGCTCGCAGCGCCAAAAGGAAAGCTTGTCAATGCAGTGGGTGCAGGAGATTCCATGGTTGCGGGATTTCTGGCAGGTTGGACGAAGAAAAAAGAGTATGCGTATGCATTTCGTATGGGAATCTCTGCTGGCAGTGCAAGTGCTTTTTCTGAGTTGCTGGCAACAAGACAGGAAATAGAACAAATATTTGGAATACTAAAAAATTAATAGAGAATGTAAGATAAGAATCTTGGAATAAAGAACTTTAGAATAAAAGATTTAAAGTAAGAGATTTAAAATAAATTAGATTAAGAAAGGAATTGCTATGAAAGAATTTACATATGTTATTACAGATAAAGAAGGCATTCATGCGCGTCCAGCAGGTGAGCTGGTTAAACTGGCAAAGAGTTATGCGTCTTCTGTATCTGTTATAAAAGAAGGAAAGAAAGCAGACGCAAAGAAAGTTTTTGGATTAATGGGGCTTGGCGTAAAACAGGGCATGGAAATCACTGTGCAGGTGGAAGGCGAGGACGAGGAGACGACAGCAGCGGCTTTGGAAACATTCTTAAAGGATAATCTATAGGAGAAATATATGACAGAGGAATTTTTAGGAAAAAAGTTTTCAGGCAAGACAGTGTACAATGGCATTACAATGGGTAAAGTGTTGGTTTTGCGCAAGGATCAGGAACAGATTAGAAGAACAAAAGTTGAAAATCCAGAACAGGAGATTAAACGGGTTCAGGACGCTGTTGATACGTCAAAGCAGCAGCTTGCTATGCTCTATGACAAGGCTGTAAAAGAGGTTGGTGCATCCAGCGCTGCCATATTCGAGGTACATCAAATGATGCTTGAAGATGAAGATTATCTGGATGCTGTCTATCATGTAATACGAACGGAAATGGTGAACGCAGAGTATGCAGTGGCAGTTACAGGGGATAATTTTGCTGGGATGTTCGTTGGAATGGATGATGAATATATGCAGGCGCGCGCGGCAGATGTCAAGGATATCTCTACACGTCTGGTACGAAATCTATCAGGGCAAGGCGGTGTGGACTTTTCTGCAATGGAATCATCTATTATTGTGGCAGAAGATCTAAGTCCTAGCGAGACAGTACAGATGGATAAAAAGAAAATATTGGCATTTGTGACAGTACATGGCTCTACAAATTCGCACACGGCCATTCTTGCCCGCATGATGAATATTCCAGCATTGATTGGTGTACCAATGGATTTAAGCGAAATTCAAACAGGAATGACTGCGGTTGTGGATGGAGCCGCAGGTGAGGTTATCTTCGATCCGACGGAATATCAATGTAGTGAGGCGGCGAGAAAAATCGCGTGCGAGCGGGAAAAGTTGCGCCTTCTGCAAGAACTGAAAGGAAAGAAAAATGAGACGAGCGATGGCAGAACAATCAATATCTATGCCAATATCGGCAGTGTCAGTGATGTCGGGTATGTATTGGAGAATGACGCCGGTGGAATTGGACTTTTCCGCAGCGAGTTTCTGTATCTGGGACGTGATAATTTTCCGTCAGAGGAGGAGCAGTTTCAGGCATATAAACAAGTTGTACAGACAATGGGACAGAAGAAAGTTATTATCAGAACACTTGATATTGGTGCGGATAAACAAGCAGATTATTTTGCGCTTGGCAAGGAGGACAATCCAGCACTTGGATACAGGGCTATTCGCATCTGTCTAAAACAACCTGAAATTTTTAAGACACAGTTGCGTGCACTTTTGCGTGCAGCAGCTTACGGTAATCTTTCTATTATGTATCCAATGATTATCTCTATCGAGGAAGTAAAACGGATTTATGCCATTGTGGATGAAGTGGAAGATGAGTTAAAACAGGCGCAGATTCCATATCGTATACCAGAGCAGGGGATTATGATTGAGACTCCAGCAGCAGTGATGCTCAGTGATCAACTTGCTGAGTTGGTGGACTTCTTCAGTATCGGCACAAATGACCTGACGCAATATACACTTGCAATTGACCGACAGAATCAGAGATTGGAAGACTTCTATAATCCGCATCATGAAGCGATTCTGCGCATGATACAAATAGTGGTAGACAATGCGCACAAGTGCGGAAAATGGGCAGGAATTTGCGGTGAGCTTGGCGCGGATACACAACTTACAGAAATGTTTGTAAATATGGGGGTAGACGAGTTGTCTGTCGCGCCACCCATGGTATTAAAAGTACGAGAAAAGGTACGAGCAATATAATAATTATATACGAAATTAAAGCTTTCACCATCTTGATTTGAGTCGCTGCCAAGCGGCGGCATGGAAATTAGTATAAAATAACAAAAAACAAGCTTTCTTGAAAAAATCAACTATGCAAAATGTGAAAAATAGAGATTTTTTCAAGAGAGTCTTGATTTTTCAATGAAGATATATTATTGTATAAAAAGTAAAAGGAATCATGCATTAAGATTTATATTATGATATCGCGAACAAAGGTGTTCCAAAAAAGAAGTATCTCTTTTTTTGGAACTTTTTTACTTATATGGGGAAAACTGGTGGGAATGATATCATAAGGCATAGAAAGCGAGGAAATCAATATGAGCGAGGCATTAAACGTGGAAAAAATTTTTGGTGAGAAAGTCTTTACTGTCGAGAAAATGAGAGAGAGACTTACTAGAAAAGTCTTTTTGGAAGTAAAGCGCGTTATAGATTATGGCGGAGAACTTTCCATGACAACAGCGGAGGTTGTGGCGAAAGCAATGAAGGACTGGGCGGTGGAAAATGGCGCAACGCACTATACGCATTGGTTTCAGCCACTCACAGGCATCACGGCGGAAAAACATGATTCGTTTGTGTCACACCCTGATACAGAGGGCAGGATGTTAATGGAATTTTCTGGGAAAGAGCTGATCAAGGGTGAACCAGATGCTTCCTCATTTCCGTCGGGTGGACTTCGCGCAACATTTGAGGCGAGAGGATACACGGCGTGGGATATCACTTCCCCGGCGTTTTTGAAGGAGTCTGGTTGTGGTGTAATTCTCTGCATTCCGACAGCATTTTGTTCTTATACAGGGGAAGCACTCGACAAGAAAACACCACTTTTGCGTTCTATGGAGGCGTTGAGTGAACAGGCGCTTCGCATTGTGAAATTGTTTGGTAATAAGGAGGCAACAAAGGTTACAGCATCAGTTGGAGCCGAACAGGAGTATTTCCTAGTTGACAAGGATCTTTATTTGCGGAGAAAGGATTTAATGTTTGCGGGACGTACTCTTTTTGGTGCACCAGCTCCAAAAGGACAAGAGATGGAAGATCACTATTTTGGTGTTATCAAGGAACGTGTCGGCGCGTATATGAAGGATTTGAACGAGGAACTCTGGAAGTTGGGTGTTACTGCAAAGACACAGCACAATGAGGTTGCGCCTGCGCAGCATGAGTTAGCACCAATCTATGAGACTGCAAATATTGCAGTTGATCACAATCAACTCGTGATGGAGGCAATGAAACGTATCGCTTACAAACATGATTTAAGATGTCTGCTTCATGAGAAGCCTTATGCTGGGGTGAATGGTTCTGGTAAGCATAACAACTGGTCCATCACAACAGACAATGGCGAGAATCTATTAGACCCAGGCGATACACCAAATAAAAATATTCAGTTTTTATTAGTGCTTGCTTGTATTTTGCGGGCGGTAGATCGCCATGGTGATTTGTTGCGCCAGTCAGCGTCTGATGTGGGAAATGACCACAGACTTGGCGCAAATGAGGCGCCGCCGGCAATCATCTCTGTTTTTCTTGGGGATCAGCTTGAGGATGTTGTGCGTCAGCTTGTGGAGACAGGAGATGCAGCGAAAGTAAAACAGGGCGGAAAATTAGAGACTGGAGTGTCCACGCTTCCTGATTTTGAAAAGGATGCGACAGACAGGAATAGAACATCACCGTTTGCATTTACAGGCAATAAATTTGAATTTCGTATGGTTGGTTCAGCGGACTCTATTGCAAGTCCAAATACAACTTTAAATGCAATTGTTGCGGAAGCGTTTTGTGAGACGGCCGACAGACTGGAGAAAGCAGATGATTTTGACCTTGAAGTACACGACATTATTAAGGAATATATGACAAAGCATCAGCGAATTATCTTCAATGGTGATGGATATTCTAACGAATGGATTGCAGAAGCACAACGGCGTGGACTTCCCAATATTAAGTCTATGATTGAGGCTGCTTCCACCATCACGACAGATAAGGCAGTTGCATTGTTTGAAAAATTTGGTATCTTTACAAAAGTAGAGTTGGAATCGCGCGAGGAGATTATCTACGAGACGTACGCTAAGACAATCAACATTGAGGCGCTCACAATGATTGATATGGCAGGTAAGGATATTATTCCGGCAGTTGCTTCTTATGCAGGAGATCTTGCAAATACAGTGATTGCAGTTAAGGAGGCTGGTGCTTCAGCACAAGCGCAGACAGAGATGCTCATAGAGGTGGATAATCTTCTCGCTGAGGCGAAAAGGGCACTTAATACATTGAAAAATGTGGAGGTGAAAGCGTCCATAATCTCCGACGTAAAGGAACAAGCATTTTACTACAAGGATATAGTTAAAGTGGCGATGGAAGCGCTTCGCGCACCAATTGATCAGCTTGAAATGATTGTGGATAGTACGATTTGGCCGATTCCTACATATGGAGAACTGATGTTTGAAGTATAAAGTAATTGAGTAGGGAAGATTTATCTTCCCTACTCGGTTGTGTGGAAGGGGGATTCCAACACACTCAAGAAGTATGAAATACATCAACGCTTGCAGTCATTTCTTTTGACAACGAATTGAGGAACTTTGTCTTTTCGGAGATATCCCCTAATTCTTGATAAATATTTTCAATAGATGCCATCATTTCTTCAACACTCGCAGAGTTTTCTTCGGAGTGCGAAGCAGAATCTTGTACGACAGTCATAGTTTCAGTACGAATATCTTCCAAAAGCTTAGAGTTTTCCATAATATTGTCCATACCGAATGCTGACTGATCGATATGATTGCAGACATTGCGAAAGATTTCGCTTGATTTTTGAATATTCTGCTCTTGCTTTTCGATAATGTTTTGAACTTCCTTTACACGGTCGAGAGTGTGTGTGGAGTTGGTATTTAAATTTGTTATCATTTTCTGAATTTCTCCGGCAGCGCGGTTAGACTGCTCTGAGAGTTGTTGTATTTCTGAGGCAACAACAGAAAATCCCCTGCCATGTTCGCCTGCGCGTGCTGCCTCAATGCTTGCGTTTAAGGAGAGCAAGTTTGTCTGGGAGGCAATTGCAGTGATAAGCTCTGTCGTTGAACTAATTTTTGCGACGGATTCGTTGGTTAAACCAATCTGTTTTGAGAGGAAAGAAATAGAATCTTTTACATCACTCATTACATTATTTAGCTGTGTAACTTGTTCTAGCGCGTCAATAGCATCTGTTTTCATTGTTCCAGAAAGTTTATGTAATTCTTTCATCTGCGTGGTGTTGTCAATAATCATCTCGCCCATAGAAATCACATTATTGTTTGCTTGGTTTGCATCCTCTGTTTGTGCTGTGCAACTGACACCCATTTCTTGTACAGCATTATTCACTTCTCGCATAACCTGATAAACAGTATCAGAAATATGTTCAATCTGGTTTGTCTCTACATTAAGTGCTTCGCTTTTGGCGCGAATATTCAAAACGATAGTACACAGTGCATCCGTTAAATTCAAGATATTTTTGGCCAAATCACCGATTTCGTCTTTGCGTTTTAAAAGATTTGGTTGGACATCAACTTGCAATATACCATTTGAAATACTGTTAAGAAGCTCCATGTTCTTTTTTAGGGCAGATACAATACGATTGACTAAAAGGTAGGTAATGACAGTTACAAAAAGAACCATACCCAGGATGATGAGCAGAAACTGACCTCTAATTTTATTAATAATCATAGAGACAGTTTTCTGCGGTGTACCAAGAAAGATCATACCAACAATTTCTTTAGAGTTTTCTTGATAAATGGGTGTGTAGGATACAATGTATTTTTGTCCAAGGATTTCAATATTTCTGTCCTGATAAGTCTCGCCATTTTTGAGTACATGTTCTATCACTTCTGCGGAAGCATGTGTGTTGATTTGCCGTTCGCCGCGCTCATTGACAATGGAAGTGAGGACTCTGGTGTCTCCCCAGAAGATTGTGACATCAATTCCGGTATTTTGTTTAACGTGGTCTACAATATTTACTGCCTGTGAAATATTGAGCGTATCACCTTTCCAAAGCATTCCATTTTCATTCATATAGTATGCGCCGTCGTTTCCTTCCTCAAAGATGTTACGCACAGCAATCGTTGTCGCTTGCATTCCAATATAGGCTTCGTCGTAGATACCAGTTGCAATGCGGTCAGCAACGACAAGAAACATGGTGATACCCAACACAAGAACTGGAACAAGTGATAGTGCAAAAATTTTTCCTCTTAATTTCATGATATAATATCCTCCAAGCGTTGAAACTATCTTGCATGTAAGATAATTTCTTCAATAGTTGCAGCATAGCTTTTCTTCATTATACTATCGCTCTTTAGCGTACAACAAGTGTCGATTCTTCGCAAAAAAGGTTCTTTTTTTCGCATCTTGTGATAACAATCGTGTCATGTTATTATTGAAAAAGAGTTTTCAATAATTGAAAGGAGAAGTCTATGAGTGAACCCAAAATTTTGTTGCAAGAATGGTCGCCTGTCTGTAATATACAAGCGTTTGTGGAGAGAACAGATAGTAGTTGTTACTTTTATCTGTGGGTGAAACCTGGAATGGAAGATGCTACTGTAAAGAGTTGTTGGATTTGCAATGTGGTTGTAGCGCCAAAAGAACTTGACATTGAGAAAATGAAACAAGGTATTGCGCCAGCCATGCCAGAGGAGTATATATTACATGATGTTAGGGGAATGGAGTTAGAAGTTGAGAAGTTAAAGATTGTATGGTTTGAGGAGGGAAATGCGGCAGCATTGCTTTCAGAGGATGAAATTATCTGCGTGATTCCCTGTTGGAGTGGTTTTCGAGGATTTCATGGTTATTCAAAATACGCGAAAGGTATGGCGGTTTGTGCATGGGGACTAGCGGAGGCTTTAGAGACAATAGAGGCACGTGTGAAGCGCAGTCAGGCATTTTGGGATTGGTTTGAATATGAGCCAGATTATTGGAAAGTTACACAGAAAATGCACTTGGACGCATTGGAGAAGTTTTTTGGACCATGTGAAAATTATTATGCAATTGACAATGAAGAATTTCCGCCCAAAGCACTGATTCGGGGCGTTAAGGACAGTGTGATCTATGGGATTACTGCGGGAGTCAGTTTGATTCCAATGCCAGGAATTGAACTTTATGATTCCGAAGATTATCGAAAAGACCGACGCATGGAGCTTGGTTTTGCGGTGGTTAAGAAACATGAAGAATTGTGTAACCAGATGTTTTCTTATCTGTCTGCTGCGTCAGCGTATCCATGGAGAGAAGATACATTTCTAGCACATGGTCATACAATCCCATATGACCGGATTGCAGGATTTGCTGCGGTATTGTTTGTCAACCCAAGGATGGTAACAAGTTTGGAAATGCCAGAATATGAATCTTTTATGGAAGACCCAATTAATTTATTGTGGGTGGTGCCCATCACGAAGGAAGAATATCAGTTTGCACAACAACATGATATTGGAGAGACTTTAAGACAGGTCAAAGGGGATATTGCAAGGATACATATCTTTGATGGGGAGCCCAAATTTATCGTTTCATGCAGGTTGTTATCTTGAATGACAGCTTACCGATTCAAAAAAGCAGCTTACCGCAGAAGCATTGCGGAGAGCTGCTTTTTTTCGTATGATGTACGCAAACACTAGAGAAAGGGAGTTGCGTATATAACAAGCATTCGATACAGCGAGTCGGAGAGAAGGAGATGGTTAAATGGAATCAGTAATTCAAGTAGAGGGTTTAAAAAAGTATTTTGGTGATGTGAAGGCGGTGGATAATATTAGTTTTCAGGTGGAGCAAGGTGAGTTGTTTGGCTTTTTGGGGATTAATGGCGCAGGCAAATCTACGACCATCAATATGCTTTGTACATTGTATCCGCCAACTGCAGGAGAAGTTAAAATCTGTGGCTTTTTTGCGGGAAAGGATGACGAGGAAATCCGAAAGAGAATTGGAGTAGTCTATCAAAATAATTGCTTGGACAATAAACTTACAGTCAAGGAAAATTTGCTGCTTAGGGGGAGTTTATATGAGAAAAACAGACAAAAACTGACAGCGGATATTGAAAGAATTTGCAGCGTTTTAGATTTGGAGGACGTATACAATAGAAGTTTTTCCAAGTTGTCCGGTGGACAGAAAAGGCGATGTGAGATTGCGCGGGCACTAATTAATACACCACAAATTATGTTTTTAGATGAACCGACGACAGGGCTTGACCCTGCTACAAGAAAAAAGGTTTGGGAATCATTGGAAAAACTGCGGCGAGAGGAAAATATGACAATTTTCTTGACAACACATTATATGGAGGAGGCAGCACAGGCATCCCATATCGCTATTATGGATGCTGGACATTTAAAGGAATATGGGACACCGTTTTCATTAAAAGAAAAGTATGCAAAAGATAAGCTCAAACTGTATTCAAGTTCGCCCAAATTGGAGGAACAGCTTAGCAAGTTAGAGATAACATATAAAAAGAAGCGCGATTATTTTGTGATACCTGTTCCAGAGAGTATGGCAGTGATGCCAATACTAGAGCGTGTGCGGGAGTTAATTGATGGTTTTGAGATGATTCAAGGTTCGATGGATGATGTCTTTTTGAATGTTACTGGAAAAACATTGGAGGGGTGAAAATGAAAACAGTATTTTGTTTGTCAAAAAGAAATATAATAATATATTTGAGAGATAGGGTGTCAGTGTTTTTTTCTATTTTGTCAATGTTGATTGTGCTGACATTAATGGTTATTTTTCTGGGGAATATGAACAGTGAAAATGTGGTGGATGCGCTTGCACAGTTTGGTGGTGCGCGCGATACAGCTACAGATAAAAATAATGCAACATATCTGATACAAATGTGGACGCTTGCTGGAATTTTGGAGGTAAATGCAGTTACTATCACATTGACCGTTATTGGGATTATGGTACAAGATGAGGCAAAAGGCAGATTAGCAAGTTTTTATATGGCACCTATCAAGCGGATTCAGATTGCAATGGGATACATTTTTGCATCGTGGACTGTCGGAACAGTGATGTGTGTGCTAACCTTGGCAGTTGGAGAAATCTATATGGCAGTGTGTGGGCACCCAATTCTTCCTATTATAGATTGGATACAATTATTCGGAATGATAATAATCAATACACTTGTGTACGCATCACTTTCTTATTTGTTAGCACTGTTTATCCACAGTGAGAGTGCATGGAGTAGTATTTTTACCATTATAGGAACACTTGTCGGTTTTGTGGGTGCAATATATTTACCAATGTCTATGCTGCCAGAAAGTGTTCAAAAGGTCTTGAAATGTCTACCAATTCTACACGGAGCGGCAATGATGCGTACTGTCTGCACAAAAGATGCCATCGCAAAGACATTTGATGGTCTTCCAGCGATAGCAGGTGAGACGTTTCAAAAGCAGATGGGTGTGTCTGTCTTTATAGAAAAAAGCAGCGTTTCCACAGAAATCTCATTGCAGTCACAACTTCTTTTTCTATTGATATGTGCTATAATAGCAATAGTAGTATCAGCGTTAATAAGTAGACATCGTAGATTGCAGGACCGTTAAAAAGGATCAGACAATAGGGGATAGAGATGAAAATTACGATTATAGAGCCAAAAGATGGAGAAGATGATGAGATTATTATCTGCTGTCGTCATCTGGATAAACGACTGATGAAGCTAATTTATGCTATTAAGACAGGAGAGAACAAGATAACGGCTTTGCACAATGGGAATTATTTTCAGGTGACTTTAGAGGAGATATATTATTTTGAAGCGGTAGATAATAAGGTTTTTTTGTATCTGGAGAAAGAAGTTTATGAGACGCGGCGCAGGCTTTATGAGTTGGAGGAACTTTTTCAGGGCACAGATTTTTTCCGAGCCTCAAAGTCCTGTATTGTGAATCTTGCGAAGGTGAAAAGTTTAAGCCCGGCTTTTCATGGGCGTTTTGAGGCGCTTATGAAAAATGGCGAGCGAGTGATTATTTCAAGGCAATATGTGCCCGTATTAAAGGAAAAGCTTGGATTGTGAGGAGGCGTATTGTGTTGAGAAGATTGAGGAATATGCTTTTTATTTATGTGTGTGTGACTACATGTGTACTTCTTGTAACTGCACTGTACATTACCATATTTTGGCCACAAGTAACGCTTGGGGTGGAGATTTTATGGCAAATATTATTAGTGTCTTTTCTTTGTAGCGTTATAAATTCTATTTATCCGTGGCGTGAAGTTGGAAAAAGAACAATGTTGTTTATTTATGTTTTGCGCTATGTGGTAACGAATGCGATTGTGTTAGGATGTGGTATCTGGTTTGGTTGGTTTTACACAAATGATTTGCCAATGGTGTTGGCAATGCTCTTTTCCATCGCTGTAATTTTTGCACTTGTCTCTGTGGTTGCGTGGAAAAGAGGGAAGCAGCAGGCAGCGCTGATGAATGAACGGCTGCAAGTATATCAACAGAGGGAGGAAAAAGTATGACCCCTTGCTTGGAAGGCAGAGGGGTCATATTGGTAGAAGATGGTTAGAGTGTTTCAATGCGGCACTCAAAAGGTGCTAATTTTATAGTTCCTGCGGCTGCGCTGTGAGCATTGTGGTTGATGTACATACGAATACGCTGTTTGGTATTGCCACGCACCACTATTTCAACACCATTTTCAGACAAAATTGTGTCAATGTGATTGTCTGATAAGACAGTTTCCATTATCTTGTCTGTGTTTGGTTCGTCTAAAGAACAACCTAGATAATACACAGTGCCGCTGCCATAATGATTTCTAGTGACTGCGGCAAATTGTGTGTAGAACGGATCGTTATAGCGGTAGAGTACTTCTGCTTCTTCTGCTACAAGCATATCGCGGAAGATACCGCCTTGACCGTTTTCACCTTCAAAAGCGCCCTGGCCAACCACAGGGAAGGCATAGAGATCTTGCAGACTTTCTGTTTCCACCACAGACACACCTGCTAGATCCCGATAGCCTACTGGCACTGTCTCGCCAAAAGGAAGGTTGTTGTCTAGATCTTTTACTGCATTTCGGTAAGTTAATACCAATGTGCCGCCATTGTTGACAAAGGTTCTTACTTTCTCTTGGAATGCGGGTTTCGCAATAATCATTTGCGGCAGAAGCACAATTTTATATCCAGATAAATCTGCATTGGCAGGGATTACGTCAACAGATACATTTCTGCCATAGAATGCTTTATAAAGTTTTTTCATTTCTTCTTGGCAGTCTAACAAAATACTCTGGCGCTGAATGCGGAAAGAGGCCAGTGAATCATAATCGTAAACGATTGCTACCTGACTTTGGATTGGAGATTCCAGAGCTTCTTGATATGCCTTAATATCTGTAAAAAAGCTCTGTACTTCTCGAAATTTCCGTCCTTTGACATTGTCTGCATCTAAGATTCCATAACAGAATTGTTCTGCGCCTTTGATGCCTCCGCGATAACGAAAATACATTATGGACTCGCAGCCGTGTGCCATGCCTTGGTAAGACCACATTTTTGCCTGGTTAGGTCTTGGCAGAAATCCGGTGATATCATGTCCTTGAGCACCCATTATCGCTTCTGTAATCCAAAAGTTTTGGCGCTTTAATCCTCGAATATAGTCCAAACCAAAAGCAATTTCGTGTGGTGCAATTGGATATTTCTGACCGCCCCATACAGGATAATTATTGTACGCGACAAAATCAAGATGCGAAGCGACCTCAGAATAATCGACATGCTTTTCCAGACCACCGCCAGGGAAATCATGCATTATTTTAGCATTGGGTGCAATCTCACGAACCAGACGAACCTGAAAGTGCATAAAATCGACAATGCTCTTGTTGCGAAAGCGTTCCCAGTCCAGGCGAAGTGCTGGATTGTGAGTTGTTATGGTCTCAGTGGGTAGCGGAATTTCTTCAAAACTGTTGTATTCTTGAGACCAAAAAGTAGTTCCATAAGTTTCATTTAGTTTCTCAATATTTCCCTCAAATTTTTCTTGTAAATATTTTTGAAAAGCTTTATGACACTGTGGGCAATAGCAGATATCACTTCCTTCATGCCCGATTTCATTGTCAATCTGCCATGCAGCCACTTGATCTTTGTCACGGTAATGTGTTACCATAGCACGGACAATTTTTTCGGAGTATTGATACATGGCTGGGCTGTTAAAACAATAGACATGACGTCCGCCAAACGTGCGCTTTTTTCCACCTTCAAACTCGGATAAAATATCAGGATGCTTATGTGCAAGCCATGCGGGAATCGTTGCCGTCGGTGTGCCTAAAATTACTTTTATTCCTTTTTCTTTCGCTTTTGCAATCACATTGTCAAAAAAAGAGAAATCGTATTGTCCTTCTTGTTTTTCCATTAAATGCCAAGAAAATTCTCCAATCCGAATCACATTGCAGTCCATTTCCTGCATTGTATCCATATCTTTGTCCATCAAGGACAAATCCCATTGTTCGGGATAGTAATCAACACCTAACAGCATATGGCTAATTCTCCTTTCTTGCACGCAGTTGTGCGATCATTTGCTCGTAAAAGTCGCCTGTCAATTTGTAACCTTTTTTGTAAAACAGATAGCACAGAGCAGACAGAGCCGCCGGAATAATAATCATAATGATTTTCATACCCATAACAGTACCAGCGCCTGGAGTCACGCCAGCTTTCCAGCCAATAATAGTCAGTCCGACACCACTGACAAAGCCGGAGAATGCGCCTGCAAATTTTACAATAAAAGTTTGCATTGAAAATAAAATTGATTCATTTCTAGTTCCAAGAGAATACTCTCCATAATCTACGACATCTGCCAGCATAACTGTGATAAACACTAGCATAAAACCAATTCCATAATTGACGATAGCAGAAGATATTCCTACTGCTACAATGTTAGTGGGAGCAATAATACCTACTGCAAACAGTAGTGCGAATCCGGCAACTGGCAAAAAACAAGCTAGGAAGAATGCCTTGCCGCGTCCAATGATTTTTGTGATCATAGGAAAGGTAAACTGGGCGGCCATCTGAGCGATACCAGCAACGCCAGTATATACAGGATATAAATTTTGAACACCAATCGCATAAGTAAAATAGTAGAGAGAAAGAATTAGAGAGCTGGTAAGCGAAATTAAAGAACAACGCAATTCCTAAAATTACCTTCACTTGGTCATTTGCAATAAGTACATGAAGCATTCCTTTAACTGTAGTTTTTTCCGCGCTTTTGGTGACAACTTTCTCACGGCAATTGATAACTGTGATTGCAGAACACACAATAAAGATGATGCTCACCATCATAGCAAAGTAGGCAAAACCTACACGACTATCACCGCCGCCTGCTTTATCAATGATTTTTAGACCAAAGGAGCCCACGATCAGCCATGCAAAAGATGCAAATAGACGGGGAATTGCGGATACTTGGCTGCGCTCGTTCTCGTCATCTGTCAGAGCAGGCACCATAGACCAATAAGGGATATCATCAATTGTGTAGGTCATACCCCACAAAATATACAGTACTGCCGCATATGCTAGAAAGGATTGCCCTTCCAGATTTACATTCCAGAACATTAGTGCGAGTACAATCGCATTCAATACGGTACCAATCATAATCCATGGGCGGAATTTTCCCCATCTGGTTCGCGTATTGTCCACAACCATACCCATAAAAGGATCATTAAAAGCATCCCAGATACGCGCTGCCATAAATAGAGTGCCGACAAAAGCTGGGGCGACAAAACGGACGTCCGTCAGGTAAAACATAAACAGATTTCCAACAAGAGCATAAACCAGATCCTTGCCAAAAGCTCCCATGCCAAAACTGATTTTTGATAACCAGGAAAGCTTTTCACTTTTTTTCAATTGCTGCATTGATTTTTCCTCCTTTTGTTTTGAAATAGACACACGAAGTCTATTTTGAATTTTCTGTTCCTAAATGTTCTGCACTGTTGTGGGCCCGCTCAAAAGTGTTGAATTAGGAGATAATTATATTTTAGTAAAAATCAAACAATATTTAGTAAAAATATAAGATTATTTTTACTAAATATTGTTAAAATATAAATTATTTTACTAAAATTCTAGTGCAAAACATCTGGAAACTATTGACATTGTCTAAAAAATGCAGTATAACAAGGAAAAAAGTTTTCTTTATATTTTGTTTTATTTTTGTGATTTTACTAGAACTTTTGATAAAAATAAAGTAAAATATAACCAATAAGTTACAGTAAAAATATTGCCTGTAATGGCAGGAAAATAAATTGTAAGGTATTTTTTTAATTGGAGGTTGCTATGGCTACTTTAAAAGATATTGCCGACCGTGTAGGGGTATCACAGACCACTGTCTCACGTGTACTAAACCAAGATGCGTCGCTAAGTGTAACAGAAGAAACAAGGCAGCAAGTTCTTACTACAGCGGCTGCACTAGGATATAAGAAGGCTGCACAAGGGCAGACTGATAAACTAGAAACTGGACGGACAGAACAAAGAGAAAAACGAATTGGAATTGCTCAGATGTTTGATATTAAGGAACTGCAAGAAGATATTTACTATTTGACATTAAAAAGTATTTTAGATGAAGAATGCTTTGCCAGACAGTGGTCTACGCTGCCGCTGTTTCGTGACGAGCGGCAGCACTTTGTCAAGAATAATGATTTTCCGTTAGATGGGCTTTTTGCGATTGGGCGTTTTACAGAGAAAGAGATTACAGATTTCAAGGCATATACAAAAAATATAGTGTTTTTGGATTCCGATCCAAATCCGCAGGAATACTATAGTATTTTGCCAAATTACCACTTGGCGATTCAACTTGCAATGGAGCATTTTCGAAAAAATAATTATAATCAGGTGGCTTACGCTGGAAGCGTCCATACATTTGGGCATCGCGAAGAGTCAGCATTGGACCCACGCTTTTATTATTATAGAACTGATCAGATAAATCGAAATTGTTTTGATCCGCAGTTGGTTCTGGACTGCCCTATGAATGCCAAAGGAGGATATGAAGCTATGACAGCATATCTAAAGCGCTGTGGCAGTGCGCCAGGAGCGATGTTTATGTCGAGTGATTCAATTGCACCTGGTATTTTAATGGCACTGCAAGAACAAAATATTCGGATACCACAAGACATTAGCATTATTACTTTTAACAATACGATTCTCTCAGAATACTCTAATCCTCCGTTGACTTCCATTGAGTTGTCTCTGCGCGAAAATGCAAAGGCTGCGGCTTTCTGTATGGAGTTGTTATGGAGCGGAGATGCACATGGAAAACGAATTGTGGTTCCATGCAGCCTAGTGGACAGGGGAAGTGTCCAATTTAAAAACTTTGAATAAGATAGTGCTATAATTTATATTGTTTCATTTAATTCTGCTGCAATGCTTCCCAGAAGTTCCCAAGCGGCATCGCGTTCTCGTTTTTGTTCCGCGTTTAATTGTTCATATGGACATAGCATAGGATGTTGCCTGTCAATATCATTTCTGGTGGGACCATAAGTCCAGTTGTAATAAGTATAAAAACGCCTCCAGCGGGTGTGGTCCAACTTGCGATAGGTATCAAGAATGGTTGCCGATTGTTTGTTTTTACAGTATTTTTGATATGCCTCCTGCGTAACTTTAGGGGTTAGTTCTGTGATGTCTTCATCTTGCATAAGGACACGTATTTTCATAAGAATATGATCGGCGGCAGCTATTTTGGATTCTCGGTGAAAGGCGTCGAGTTCTTCCCAAGTTTTCGTAGGGTATGAGACAGATTTACAAAATATCTCATTGATAATAACAGCTGCTCTATTTAATGAGGTTCGCATAATCTGGTTGGGTGTGTAGATTTCTTCATTTGTTCCAAAATAAGTTATACCAGGTGTTTTCCGATTGCTGTGTAGGTGAATGTTTCCACGGATTTGATAGTAGCTGTTTAGCCGCCAGTAAATATTCCACCCTTCTGGCTCGTTGTCAGGACAGATAATAATACGGTCGGCTTGTGCCATAACCATATGGTTTAATTCCCATAGTTCCTTATGAAAAATGAGAGAATCTGTTGTATCAGACGTCTTATTTAGAGAAAATGTCTCGTGTAAATGATTGTGTGTGGCAAGAAAACTTTCTGCATCGCCAAAAATGTGGTATGATACATGTTGGTCTACAGAGAGAATATTGGTTAGAATCGCTCGCTTGAGAATACAGCGCCCATAGTTTCCAAAACCAATAATAACAATTGTGTTTTCGGCGTTACACAGTGGTTTAGAGTGCCAATACTGTCTGGCGCAGCAGTCGTAGCTGTGGAAAAAGTTAATATTTCCAGAGAGATGATCTTGTCCGTTGGTGGTGCGGGCATACACTTCCACTGGTAATTCATGCAAATCAATAGCGCGAGAGTTTGTGCCAATGTCGTTTTCTTTCATTAAAAAAATTTTGCATATAGAGCCCATATTTTTCTTGTGTGCTATAATTTTCGCTGGTGAAGCATTGATAAACAGGCATGGAAAATCTGGAAATTCGGTATGATCATCTGTTTTTTCTCCAAAAATAATAACTGTGTCGGGTTCTTCGCGATAAATATTTGCAGCGAGAGTAATGGATTCTACGCCACAGTCTGCAAAATAGTACCAGTTTTTTTCTCGCTGAAGGCTGAGCAGGAAGAACGGTAAGCCCTCGCTGGTGACAAAGGAAACAGCAGCGCCAAACAGCGTCATCATAATACCTGCGGACATTAACAGGAAAATGACACCAACTGCCTTTCCTAGGGGCGTTACGGGCGTTAAGTCGCCGTAACCGACTGTAGTCAAAGTAACTAGCGAATACCAAAATGCATCTTTGAAGGATCGAATCGTTGCTGTGTTGTCACTATGTTCCGATATACATAGAATGGCAAGCAGACCAATATAGATTGCAAGCAGAAAAAGCGTCATACACAGATAGATTTTATGTTTTCTTTTCATAGACTTGATTCCTGTTAGGTGCAAGCCCATTCTGGTAGCACTTGAGAAAAGTCGCACTTTTCTAAATCTTCTGGGCGGATAAGAAAATTCAAGGTTCCACCATTTAAGGAAATGTCCATATTATCAATATCTCCTGCCGGAAAAGTAAAATTATCGTCATCTAACTGAAACAGCAAAATATCCCACTTCTCAAGCGGCTTACCACAACTTTCGCTATACAAGCGTGGATCATCTTGGTAATAGCGAGGGTAACCACCTATTTTACAACCACCTATTCTAATTTGATGGTAGATTTTGTCTAAGGCATTTCGTTCCTCAGGCGTTTTGCTGTCTATTGCATAGGGCATATATGTTTCTGGATCTGCGTCTGGCAGACGTTTGGTTAGAGCGGCAGCAAAAAGAGCGTCAAAGAGATAATTTTCATGATTGACTACTTCCTGCTCCACAGGAAGAAACGTCATTTTTAATGGCCTGTTTGGAGTGCGCCACAAATCAGTAGCATCTTCCCACTGCTCAGGCATTTTTGTACGGCATTCTTCCTCTGTGACAGTTTCGTCCACAGAGGGATAATAAAATGTTCGCCAAGGTCCTTGTATTGTCCCATCTTGCTCACTGTAAAGACCAAATCCACCATCATAATCAAAATCTGACAGGAAGAATTGTAGGATACCTTTGCTTGGAAATCCTTCCATAGGTGGCATCTGGGCAAAATTAATCTGG
>ERZ778513.854-NODE-854-length-21889-cov-7.704727_pt1 | contig 21889 bp, 16 predicted proteins | sample MGYA00510345_ERZ778513 | MGnify/ENA primary metagenome ERZ778513 (study PRJEB29527, sample SAMN07138966) | mouse gut metagenome | material: feces | host: mouse | place: China:Nanjing | collected 2016-01-25 ... | reverse complement strand
GAAGTCTATGAAACAGGAATCTTACGACTTTAGTCGTGAGAGGTTCAAAATAAAACAAAATACTATACAGATAAGCTAAAAATAGATGCGCAAAAGTGTGTTGGCTGTGGAAAATGTGTAACACAATGTCCGATGAAAAATATACATATTGAGCAAAATACTGCAAAGGCATCAAATCAGTGTACAATGTGTTATTGCTGTGTTAATATTTGTCCACGACAGGCAATAACGCTACTGGGGAAAAAAATAGTAGAACAAGGAACTATTAAGAAATACTTATAAAAAATACTTAGTGAAAACAAATAAAAATGGGAGAGAAATTAGTGTGAAATTAAAATTTCACACAGTCTATTTGAGCCGCCAAAGGCGGTATGGAGGATTAAAATGCAATTTAAGGCAATCACAAAAAAAGAAGAAGGAAAGTTTATTACACGTTATGATATTGCGTATGAAACAGTAGATCATCAAGAGAAAATATATGAGATTATCAGCCGTAATAAGGCATTGGATTCCATTGAGGCACTAAATGGCAGCAAACCAGATTCTGTTGTGATTATTGCAACGGATGAGAGCGGTGAAAAACTGCTCCTCAATAAAGAGTTTCGCCTGGCAGTTGGCGATTGGGTTTATAATTTTCCAGCAGGACTGATTGATGCGGGGGAGGAACCTTGTGCGAGTGCTAAGCGCGAGTTATGGGAGGAAACAGGACTGGAGCTGTATGAAATTGACGATTTTATTGGAGCAAGTTATAGTGCGGTTGGTTTTAGCAATGAGATTAATGTCTGTGTGGTAGGGAAGGCACGAGGAAATTTTAAACCAAGTACCTCCACAGTAGAAGAAATTGAGCCAGGATGGTATACCAAAGCAGAACTCAAAGAATTGTTAAAGACAGCGCGTTTTGCAGCAAGGACACAAGCATATAGTTATCTTTGGAGTAGAATGTAAGCAAGGGCATATTAATGAATGTTTTTGTGTTTGTACGCCCGCCAAAGCGGGCAGATGGGAGTTCGCGTCTATAAAAGCAAACAAGATTTTTTAAGCGTATTTCCTAATTTTCAGAGAAATGCCTCTTTCATCGGCAATTTTTTGGCAGGCAGCAATCTCATCAGCAGGCAGTACATCAACAATGGAGAATTGTGTATGGTGAAATACTTTCTGACACAGAGAGGCAAATTCTAGCAGTGCCGGATATGCATTTTTAAATTGTGGTCTTGTGATAGATTCATATTTTTCTGCGGTAGGTGCATTTAAACTGATGGAGATACTGTCAATGACCGCGGCAAGCGCGGGCACAATATTTTGGTTATGGTAGAGATTACCAAGTCCGTTTGTATTTAAGCGGATGGAGATAGCGTGCTTTTCCTTGACATAAGCTGCGCTTGCAAGGAGGTTATCAAGTGCACAAGTAGGCTCTCCATAGCCGCAATACACGAGTTCTTTATAATCAGTAAAGTCAAAGTTATCAATTGCCTTTTTGATTTCTTCGAGTGTAGGTTCCGCTTTGTGCCATAGAGTTTCAGCATCACCAACAGAAGCTTTTGATGAGCGGACGCAAAAAGTGCAATTACAATCACAACGGTTTGTAATGTTGGCGTAAACTTGGTTTTTGTAAGTGTACAAAATTTCAGCCATAGTGAATTGTCCTTTCTTAAATTATTCTTCTACAATTCCTGATATCAATCTTGTTTTGATATGGGTCTTGTCAAACGCAATTCCGAATAGAATAAAAAAGATTGCGCTCCCACCGGATTGTATCAAACTGCCAGACATAGAAGAAATCAGCGCGGTTTGTGTGCTAAAGAGCAAAGATTCTGCAAAAAAGTAACCAATACTTGAAATAAAATATGCAATGATGGAAGCGGCGATATTTCGGGGTGTGATAATCTTTCTTGATTTACAAGTAAAAGGAAGTGCGATTATCATTTTAATAAGGATTGTAGCAGGTGCCCATATAGGAGAGGTTAGCAGGTCGGCAAGTCCGCCGCCGATAGCTGCCGCTGCCAGTGCATAAGGGGTGGGAAGTAATGTTGCGGTAAGGTAGATAACAGAGTCACCAAAATGAATATATCCTCCATTGATGCCTGTTGGAATATGGCAAATATAAGCTGTCATAACAGTAATCATCGCTGTCATAAGTCCTGTGACTGTCAGATATTTTAGTTTGTTTTCTCTTTTTTCTTCCTTTTTTCTCGTTCTAGGCAATGTGTGTGATGTCATGGATGAATTTCCTTTCTGATTAAAATATTACAATAATAAATGCAAGTATTTCTCAAAACAAATACCATGATTTTTAGGAATATTATCTTGAGAAGCTTCTTCGATAGCAGGAGCTAAAAAATGAACTGCTTTTTCCATTGCATTTTCAATCGTGTGTCCATTGACAAGGCTTCCTATTATGACAGAGGCAAACAAGTCGCCAGTCCCTGAAAAACTTTCTCCATGATAGGGGGTTTCTAAGTAGTAGTGGTGTTCTGCTGTGACTGCAAGATTTCCCACAAAGGCGCATTTTGCTTGTTTGCGCACAATACCAGTAATAACAATTGTCTGATTTGTCTGTGCTCGCGGAAGGAGTTTTCGAGCGGTATCTTCCACATAAGATAAATAATCTGTATCAAAGGCATGTTTTGTTAAAGCAGCATAGTCAATACCAGCAAGTAGGCATAGTTCTGTTAGATTTGGAGTGATAATACTGGCGTGTCGAGTCAATTCTTTCATACAATCTAAAAGTTCATCTGTAAAGATGCGAATGCGCCGCCCATTGTCGCCCATAACAGGGTCTGCAAGATAAAGTGTGTTATCTGTATGAAAATTTTCTAGGAAATAGAGAACATTGTGCATTTGTGTGGCACTTCCAAGATAACCAGAGTAAATACCATCAAACGATTCTTGCATCTGTTTCCATTCATCTGTAAAGTAGTTCATTCTGTCTGTAAAATCATCACAATAATAACTGGAAAAACCTGTCTGTGCAGATAGAACAGCAGTTGGCAGAGGGCATGCCTGTATGCCAAGAATAGAGATTACAGGAATTGCCGCAGTCAGCGAGCATTTTCCAAAACCAGACAAGTCATTGATGAGTGCTATTTTTTTCATTATTTAAAATATCCTTTCGCGGTTTGTGTGAAATCAGAGATTTCACCTTCCTGATTTGAGTGCCCGTCAAAGCAGATAAATAAGAGCTAAATAAACGAATAATCACACTATATATAAAAAGTGTCAGTATGAAAAGATACAATTTTTAGAAAATATAAAGGGTCAGTTTGCAAATTTGCGTATAGTAAGCAATAAAGTTTTATGTAAGATTAAGTGCAAAGAGATTGAAAAAATGTATTGCGAAAAAGGATGCATGGAGAGGTAGTTTATTTAATATATTGGATATTAAGGATTATTGTGCAAATTAAGGTGTGTTATTTATGGATGATATTGGGAAAAGAATTGTGAGTACCTGTGATTTTTCAGGAGTCAAACCAGCAATGATGGATTTGCCTTATCCACCAGTTCAGGTGCGCGAAAAGAATCAGGTATATGCAGACTTAATCAGCATTAGTTATTGTGGAATGGTATCTGAGATGTCTGCAATTATGCAGTATCTTAACAATGAGAATCGCATGTTCTGTGAGCGCTGTCCAATGAGCAAAACGATTCTTGGAATGGCAATGGCGGAGATGATGCATATGCAGAAATTGGGAGAGCTGGTTGCACTGCTAGGAGGAAACATCAGTTTTGTTACCAGACAGTCTGGAGGACGACAATGGATGTGGTCTCCACAGTGCCTAACTTTACCAGAAAAGATTGGGGAAATGTTACAGGCGGATTTGGAGAGTGAACAGGCGGCAATCAACCAATATAATATGCATATTAGAATGATTCAAGACAAGTATGTGACTGCACTGTTGGAACGAATTATACAAGATGAGCAATATCATATTATGTTGTTGCGTTCAATGATGGATATGATATAAAATTTAAGAATGTCTTGCTGCGATATGTGTCCAGCGAATATAAAGCTAATTTACATGCCGATAATTTTGCAAGGTTATCTTAGTCGAAGATTGTACACCCACTAAGACAAAATTGTATTGTTTTTACCACGCATTGATAGAAGTGAAAATCTTTGCTGACAGAGATAAAAATTTCTTAAACTGACGCTATCAAAAAGATTGCAAAAGTCTAATTTAAAGAAATAATCTTCTTGAAATTGTTCTAAAATAATTTAAAAATACTGAAAAAAGTAGGAGTTCGAGACCAGATACAAATCTGAGAGTGTATATAGAATACGGGAGATGATAGTATCGAGTATTTGGAGATAATCTTAAAAAACGTCAATAAAAGTTATTTGGACCATATTGTTGGAGGATATATTATATTCGATAAGACAGATATTATATCCTCCTATTTTTTTGACAAAGAGAATAACAAGAATATTACTTATGCTGAGATAAAAAGTTTGGAGATTTATTTTAAGGTATGTGGGACATGCACTCTTTATCTTAAAAAAGTTCAAATTGGGATTGAATTAAGAGATGTTTTGATTTTAATTAGCAGCGACCAAAAAGAAGCAGAACTTACGCTGAATTTTCCAGAAGAACAATTGCGTTCTCTGGAACTAAATGCATTGAGAGAGAATCTCAACAGACTGATTTCACATGTAATTCAACTTTGTAAATGCTGTGAGATTCCGAATTGGATTATGGGGTATGAACCCGCACAGGACAATGACATGAAAATAATAGAATGGAAGTAGAACAATGTTTTTAAATATTTTCTAAGATACGAATATCAACGGCTGTGTAATAGCATTCTTTGTCAGGGGACTCTCCAGAAGTAAGATAATTAAAAAGCAGTTCAAGCGGTTTCTGTCCCTGAATGCGCGGTTGCTGGCAGATGACTGCGGATAAAATTCCTCTTTGTAGAAAATGCTCTGTGGTGTCAGCTTTGTCATAGGCAATTGTGCGTAACCGTCCAGCTAGGCCAAGGGAGTCTATCGCACGACAGCCGCCGTACACACCTCCGGCTGCAAAAAAGAGCGCATTAATTTCAGGATGTTCTTTTAGGAGACGCGAAGTTTGTTCATAACTTTCAATTTCATCGTCTTGTGTCTCAACAATCGATACGATTTGCATCTGTTTTTGATATGGTCTCAAGGCTTCAGTAAATCCAGCAATACGTTCCGTGTGACAGAGGATATCTGAAGAACCAGTGATAATTCCTATTTGAACGATATTATGTGTCATTAACCTTAATAGACCAGCAGCAGTTTTGCCGCTTTTGGTGTAGTTGCTTCCAACATAGGCGATGCGCTTGGAATTTTCAATATCAGTATTTAAAGTTACAACAGGAATCCCTTGTTCGCAAAGTGCGTTGATGCGCAGACGGATACGTTCATCATTTTGTGGAGCAAGGGCAATTCCACTTACTTCTTCTCGGAGTAGTTCATCAATTGCGCGCAGTTGCGTATCTACATTGATAGGGATTTGTTTGACAAGGACAGAACAGTTATATCCAGCCAAGTCTTGCGCCTTTTCATTTACTCCTTTCAACACATCAGCAAAAAAAGGATTGTCTGTCGAAAAGAGAATAACACCGAGCTTTACCTTCTTTTTTTGGGCGGCAAGCACCAGTCCAGCTTTGTTTGGCTTATAGTCAAGTGCCTTTGCGATTTCTCTTACTTTTTCGGCGGTGATAGGATTGACAGCGCCCCGATTGTTAAGTACGCGGTCAACAGTCCCACGAGAAACACCAGCAAGCGCAGCGATTTCTTTTATGGTTGCCATAGTATAGTCCTCCAATGATGTGTTGTTATGTGATTGGCAATTTGTTTGTCTTGGTTCAGACATTATTTTTTCTTTTCATCAATTTGTTTCTTTTGTAGTTTCAATGTTTGATAAATACAATTATATTCAAAAACGCCGTTAACGTTCCGGCTGTGAAGCGCACATTATGATACATTCTTCTGCGCGTTTTTGCAATCCGCCAGAGACATATCAGATGGAAGATTGAATCCCACCACCGATACCAATAAGTTGCGCACTGAAGTCATTCCATATCTAATATATTATCATCAGTATAAAGTTTTTCAATAGAAAAAGCAAGTAGAACATTGCTCGAGCACACGACTCTAATATAGATGTACATATTAGACATAAAACACAACATAAATTAATCTATTTTGACGAAATTAAAATATTATGAAAGTTCCACTTGATTTTTCAAGGAATACACACTATCATGAAATTAGTTGATAAGCGTGCACGAGCACAATATAGCGAGGGCAGTGATTTGACAATAGCGATAAATGGTCTGTCTTTTAAAGCGAGTAATAGTGGAAAGATGCCGCAATGTTTCAACTTAATATGCTGAATTATAGACTATGGGAACTTTTAAAAGTATATAGAAGGAAAAGAGGTTTCGATAGGCTAGATATAAAATAAGGAGGATTTCAAAATGAACAATTTACCACAAGTAAAAGTAGGTATTGTAGCGGTGAGCCGTGACTGTTTTCCAGAAAGTTTGTCTGTGAACAGAAGAAAGGCATTAGTAAAAGCGTGTGCAGATAAGTATGGTATGGAAGGCATCTATGAGTGCCCTGTTTGTATCGTTGAGAGTGAGATTCATATGGTGCAAGCGCTTGAAGATATCAAGAAGGAAGGTTGCAATGCACTTTGCGTATATCTTGGAAACTTTGGACCTGAAATTTCAGAGACTTTGCTTGCAAAGCATTTTGATGGCCCTTCTATGTTTATTGCAGCGGCAGAGGAAACACAAAATGACCTTGTGGGCGGACGTGGCGACGCATACTGTGGTATGTTGAACGCAAGCTATAATCTGAAGCTTCGTAATATTAAGGCATATATTCCTGAGTATCCAGTGGGAACAGCAGAGGAATGTGCGGATATGATTCATGAGTTTATGCCAATTGCAAGAGCGATTGTTGGGTTGAATGATTTGAAGATTATCTCCTTTGGCCCTAGACCACTCAATTTCCTTGCATGTAATGCTCCGATTAAACAGCTTTACAACTTAGGTGTTGAGATTGAAGAAAACTCCGAACTTGACCTTTTTGAAGCGTTCAAGAAACATGATGGCGACGAGAGAATCCCAGCAAAGGTAAAAGAGATGGAAGACGAGCTTGGCGAGGGCAATATGAAACCAGAAGTTCTTCCAAAACTTGCACAGTATGAGTTGACTTTGCTTGACTGGGTGGAATCGCACAAAGGATATCGCAAATATGTTGCAATCGCTGGAAAATGCTGGCCTGCGTTCCAGACACAGTTTGGTTTTGTTCCTTGCTATGTAAATAGCCGCCTGACAGGTATGGGCATTCCTGTATCTTGTGAGGTTGATATTTATGGATGCCTAAGTGAGTTTATTGGTACCTGTGTAAGCCAAGATGCAGTTACGCTGCTTGATATCAACAATACTGTTCCAGCAGATATGTACAATGAGTCAATTAAGGACAAGTTTCATTATACACACAATGATACATTTATGGGCTTCCACTGTGGAAATACAAATACCAAGAAGTTGAGCTCTTGCAGCATGAAGTATCAAATGATTATGGCAAGGACACTTCCAGAAGAAGTTACACAGGGTACTCTTGAGGGCGATATTATTCCGGGAGATATTACATTTTATCGTTTGCAATCTACAGCTGACTGTAAGTTGCGCGCATACATTGCACAGGGCGAAATTCTTCCAGTAGCCACAAAATCGTTTGGAGGGATTGGTGTGTTTGCAATTCCTGAGATGCAGCGTTTCTATCGTCATGTGTTACTTGAGAAGAATTATCCACATCATGGAGCGGTGGCATTCGGACACTTTGGAAAGGCATTGTTTGAAGTATTTAAGTATATCGGTGTACCTGTTGAAGACTTAAATTACAACCAGCCAAAGTCTTTGCCATATCCAACAGAGAATCCGTTTGCATAAAGAATAACAAGAGAATTTTTACATAAAATATTATGTGTTTAAAATGATATAGAAATAAACAGAAGCAAGAATGAAGTTGAATTGCGATAAAAACAAGGGTGAATAGGAAGTTCATCCTTGTTTTTTTACTTTATTGAAACGTTTACTTATGATATACTTTTATGATACAGCAGTTTACAAATTTTTCAGCAGTTTACAAGTTTTTGTGAGAGTTATATTTTTATGGTTTTGCATTGAATAAATATTCAATTTTCTTATATTTTACAAGCGATAAAGTGCATATTTATTACATTTTAAATGGCAAGTAGAGTAAATTTTAAAAAGTTGTAAACTGGTGATGTGAATAGGCTAATTTATTGTATACTTAAAATTAAAGGGTGAACAAATAAGTCCAAAGAAAGATGAGGAATGGTTGATTGAAAAGGAATAAATATAGTGCGGGAGCTGTAAAATTCTCCTTGTGGTTTATGGAATTTCGCAAGGAAGTTCAACTGTTGGCACAGGGAAGAACATTTGATGAAATAAAAGCGCTCAGCATCGAGCAAAATATATTTGGCGCGTCGACACCAGCAAGGGCGAAAATAATTCAGTCTACTTTAACTGCGCGAATTAAAAATCTTGATTCAAGTTTTTATGCGCTTTTTATGGAAAGTGATATAGCGACGCAAAAATTGTATGCATTGACAGGAAGTTTTGTTCACGATACTTTATTTTTTGATTTTATGTATGAGGTTGTCAGAGAAAAAATGATTATTGGAACAAGTGTGCTTACAGATGCAGATATTCGTATCTTTTTTAAGAATAAGCAGACGCAGGATGAAGTTGTGGCGAAGTGGACAGAACAGACACTACAAAGGCTTGGAAGAAGCTATAAGGCACAGCTTTATGAAGCGGGTATTCTTGATGATAAGGCAAGAAGGACAGAGCGTCAGATATTAAAACCAATCCTTGACCCAACATTAAAGTATTGGTTAGAAGATTATGGATACGGACAAGTTGTCAAGGCGTTGGAGGGAGTTCGGTAGCGTGTGTCTATAATTATAAAAAGAATTTTTACAGTTTCTAAAGGATAATAAGGAAAGGAGTGAAACGGCTTATAAGCCGTCAGGATAATAAAATGATAGATTTTAGTGAACGTCTTGACAAGATGGAGGAAGTGGTTTATAAACCTTCCTTTCGGCAAAATAACGGTCGGGCAAATGAGGTAAATTATTGGATATTTGATTATCCACCAGAGAGAGAGCTAGAAGTTCGTGCACGCATTCAATATATGCAAAATAGAAATTCCAAAGGTGGGGAGGAATTTGCGTTAGTTGTCTTTGATTTGTATGATATTATCATTGACTTTCTTGAAGAAAATGATTTTATGGAGAACTGCTATCAGTTTGAAAAGAAAAAGGGCATAGAGCGCATTACAAAAGCAGTTAGCAATGCGATGAAGATAAATGATGATGACAGTTATATTGTACAGCATATCAAAGAAAATACGCCCGAGAATGCAGTAGTTTTTCTGACAGGAGTTGGAAAATGTTTTCCTATTTTGCGCTCTCATAAAGTGCTCAATAACTTGCATCAAGCATTTGTGCGTGTTCCTGTGGTAATGTTTTTTCCAGGAAATTATAACGAGCAGGAATTAATTTTGTTCAATGAGATAAAAGATGATAATTATTATAGAGCTTTTCGGCTGGTTTAATTGTAGAATAGTGAGAATGGAGGATTCGGATGCAGATAAAAGATATGTTTGCCAAACCGATAGACCGAGAGATTCAGGGCGTTATTATTGTAGGTCAAGGCGAGGAGACAGGAATTGTACAAGAGCTTGAAGAATATGTAGTAACTAGAGAATTACAGAAGCATTTTGCAGATTTTTTTGAAACGTATCAGAAAGGGATTGTGGGCAATACAAATGAAATTGGAGTGTGGATTTCTGGTTTTTTTGGAAGTGGTAAATCTCACTTTTTAAAAATATTGTCCTATATTCTTGACAATAAAGAAATTAATGGAAAAAGGGCAATTGATTTCTTTGAACAAGACCATAAAATATTGAATCAGACAGTGTTGGACAATATGAAATTAGCAGCGAATACGCCAACGGATGTGGTACTTTTTAACATTGATTCAAAAAGCGATAGCAACAGCAAACAGAATAAGGATGCAATTGTCAATGTGTTTCTAAAAGTGTTTAACGAGATGAGAGGACTTTGTGGTAATTTGCCCCATCTTGCAGATTTAGAAAGTCAGCTTATGGAAGTAGATAAATATGAGCTATTTAAAGAAGTATTTGCGAATGAATATGGTTCTGAATGGGAAAAGTCACGCCATAAGTTTGATTTTATTCAAGATGATGTGGTAGAAGCACTTGTAAAGATTGATTTTATGAGTGAGGCAGCTGCAAGAAATTGGTGCGAAAGGGCGACAGAGACCTATCGCATTAGTATTGAGGATTTTGCAAGACGTGTAAAGTCTTATATAGAGAAAAGAGGGAATAATCATCATGTTGTGTTTATGGTGGATGAAGTTGGACAATACATTGGTGATGATTCTAATTTAATGCTAAACCTTCAGACAGTGAGAGAGGAACTTTCCAAGGAATGTAAAGGGAAAGCATGGGTTGTAGTGACAAGCCAACAGGATGTGGATTCCATTATGAAAGTCAAGGGCAATGACTTTTCTAAAATCCAAGGACGATTTGCGACAAGGCTGGCACTTTCTTCTGCAAATGTAGATGAAGTAATTAAGAAACGAGTATTGGAGAAGAATGATATTGGTGCCCAGACTTTGCGGCTTCTTTATGAACAGAAAGTAACGATTATTAAGAATCTAGTTGTATTTAATGATGGTGTGGAGAAGAAACTTTACACCGATGAAAATGATTTTGCATTATGCTATCCATTTGTACCATATCAGTTTCAGCTTCTTGCAAGTGTGTTGACTTCCATTCGTACACATGGCGCATCTGGCAAGCATTTATCGGAAGGCGAACGCTCTATGCTTGCGCTTTTTAAAGAGTCGGCAGTTCAGATTATGGATGAGTCGGCGGGCGCAATTGTACCCTTTCATCGGTTCTATGATGCTTTGGAAAATTTCCTTGATCACAGTCATAGAGGTGTTATTATTCGCGCTTATGATAACAGTAAGATTAATCCCGAAAAACAAACTTCCAATGTATTTGCTATCAATGTACTGAAAACGCTTTTTATGATTAAATACATACTTGAGATTGAGGCCAACGTGGATAATATTACAAGTCTTATGATTTGTAATATTGATAATGACCGCATTGTCTTGAAAAATGAAGTTGAGGCAGCATTAAAAATACTTCAGCAGCAGATGCTGATTCAAAAAAATGGTGGCATTTATGTGTTTCTGACAAATGAAGAACAAGAAATTAATCGTGAGATTGATAGTCAGAATGTGCAGATGTCAGAAGTTATTGGCAAAGTATCTGAAATGATTTTTGAAGATATCTTTATTGAGAAACGGTATCGTTATCCTGCGCCCGCTGGCAATCCTGCATTTCATGGTCGATATACATTTGCGTTGAATCAGACAGTAGATGATAAACCTTATAAATACAATCAGAATTATGATGTGGGGGTACGTATCTTGACTCCATGGTATGAAGGTGGAAATGATGATGCAACGCTTCGTATGATGTCAGGGACAGGAAAAGAAGTAATTGTACTTTTGCCAAATGATTCCGCATTTCTTGATGAATTGATGACTTGCTTAAAGATTGAGAAGTTTTTGCGGTTAAATACATCATCACAGCTTATAAAGTATGAGACAATCAAAGAGGCAAAGCGTGTGGAAATGCGGGAGCGCAATGCGAATGCAAAACTTTATCTAACAGAAGGATTGCGGGAAGCAACAATCTATGTGAATGGTGATGTGGCGCATTTATCTGCAAAAGAAGTGACAGGGCGCATCAACGAAGCGATTGGCCGCCTTGTTGAGACAGTTTATCACAAACTATCTTATATTAATGTCGCAATGGATGAGGGGGCTATTCGCAAGATGCTCCAAACAAGCAATCAGGTTCGTTTGCGTCTTGAGGGCGAGATAGAGCCAAACATTCATGCGCTTGATGATGTATTAAATTATATGAAAAGCAATACCGACATTCATATTAAAACTTCTATGAAAACAATAAAAGACCGCTTTATGAGTGCACCTTATGGCTTTTCTGAAGATGATATTTATTGGTTGGTTGCAAGATTATTTTGGCGTGGTGACTTGACTTTTACAGTGAATGGGGCAGTTGTAACGCGAATGAATAAATCTGGCGATGAAATTGCAGATTATATTACAAAAAAACAGTATGTAGATAAGCTTTTAATGGAAGTGAGAATCCATGTATCTGAAAAGGATAAGAAGGTGGTACAAAAAGTTGTAAAAGAACTGTTTGGAACATCTGTAGCATCAGAAGACGAAGACACTAATATGCGTAATTTTCAGAACTATTCACAAAGGCGAATAGAGGAAATGGAGAGGCTGGAAATCAATTATCAGCATTATGCATATCCGGGAAAAAAAGTGATTACTGAAGGAAAAAAATTGTTGTTTTCTGTGATACAAATTTCTGACCCAAAAGAGTTTTATGCGTATGTTTCCAAGCATCAAGATGATTTTATAGACTACGCTGAGGACTATGAGCCTGTCAAGACCTTTTTTGGTGGAGAACAGCAACAGATTTTTATGAGAGCGCTTGATATGCTTGCAATTTATGATGACAGCAAGACGTATATTGTAGAGGAAGAACTTGAAAAAATTGTTGTGCAGATGAGTGCAATTGTCAAAAAAGAGATGCCATATAGAGATATTCCACAGCTTCCCGAGCTTCGCAAGAAGTTTATGGATGCATATTCAAAAGTATTAGAAGCCGCATCAGCACCAGTAATGCAGTCGATTGAAGCCGCAAAAGACAGAGTGGTAGAAATTGTCGACACAAAGGAGTATGTGGTAGAAAAGAAACCAAAATATATGGAATTGTTCCTTGAGATTAGCAGCGGAGCAGAAAAGTGCAATAATGTCTCTAGTTTGAGAAGTTATGCGGATAAAGCGGAGGCATTAAAAATTCGTCTATTGAATGAAATGGATGCGATGGATGCCAGAATTGCAAGGAGAAAGGCAGAGGAGGAAGAAAAGAAAAAGAATCCAAATAGTAAAACCATTGATATCACTGTAAAAGTACCTGTTAAAAAAACCAAAAATATCACCATGAAAAATGTGACGCATACTGCATCATGGCGCATAGAAAGCGCAGCGGATGTTGAGAAATACATAGAGCAATTAAAGGTGTCACTGCTTGCAGAACTGGATGCAAATGATGTGGTAAATGTGGAATTTTAGAGAGAGAATAATTTACAAAGAGGTTGCATTATGTTGGCATCTTATCACTATCCTTTTGTGCAAAATCAAAATTTTAGGGAGTACATAAAAGAAGATTTGTCTCAGGTTTCCAAGGTAGAAGAACTGTTTGATTACTGTCAAATACTTGAAGCGTACATTACAAAATCAGGATGGGATTATCTAATTCATAAATATGGATATGAAGGACTTTATGACATTGACCAGAAAAGCGGCTGGTTTCATGCGCCTTTACCAATGCGTCTATAAGACGCATTGGTATTTTTATATGTTACAATCCACACCTACGCCAGATTTCGGATTCATTTATAATGATTTTGTGTGAATTGTAACCTTTATATTTAACAGAGAAGTAAATATTATTTCCGTCATTGTGTTGGCATATGTTTTCCTGTATAGTATTAATAAGGTAGCAAGACAAAGAAGTCTTATTTACATGATTATTTCAAGAATGCTATCAACAATCCTGCTGCGAAGCGCGCGTCATGCACAACATGATACATTCTTTTGCAATCTGCCAGAGACATATTAGATAGGGGATTGAATTTTGCCACTGATGCAAATAAGTTGCGCACTGCCTATAGAGGCGGGAGCTATTTCACATCTGATATATTGCAATTGAGGGAGTATATTGGAATGTTTTTTATGCACATGGACGTGGAAAAAAAATATGCGGCAAAAGTGCCCTGCGTCCAGCGCGCGAGTAAGGGAAAAAATCTTCCCTATTCGATTGAGAGAAAGTGAGAATAAATGAGAAAAGAGTATACCTATATTAGTAAAAATACTTTGCAATATGTCTATCTGCATGATTGTGATTGTGCACATATGTACTATGCAGAGAATTGTCTGATTTTTGAGATGGAATGGATGGAGATTTTACGAGAACATCCACAAAATCCATTTTCACAGGCGTATCAATCAGGAGCAGGAAGAATCGAATTGTTTCAACCTAAAATTATAGAGTGCACATTAGCTATAAAAGATAATAAGAATGTTCGCAACGTGGAAACTGTTCAAGAACTCGATTATTATGGACTGGAATTTTTAGAGTATGAGCAGGAGTGCAGAAAATCAGATGGCTATTATGCAGAGCTGTTCCTGATTTTTGACAGAGATTCTTGTTATGATAATATTTTCTTAAAAATAGAATATCAGTGGTCTACTGTGGCATGGAATACATTTAATGGCGTGTCATGGATTGAGTGCATTTAAGATATCTTTGCATTCTATTAATAGAAAAGAGGTAAGCCATATGGAATTGGACGAAAGAGAAGATGTGGGGTTTATTCAAGTAAAATGGTCTTCTAAGCTGTATGGTACAGTTGAGATGAAGGCACGGTATTGGTTACATCAAAAAGGCTCAGAAAATTTTTATGGTGAGCTGGATTTTATAAAACAACATTTTCGGGAGCTATATGACAAACTTTTAGAAAATTTATTCGAGGAATATAGTGAAAATCCATTACTAGATGTCTGGAATGAAGAAACAGGTGAATCTGAGCGAATTATGTTTGCAACAAAAGAGGAAATGCACCCATATTTGGGAATGACGCCTTGTATTGATGTAAAAAGTTTTAAAGACAAAGTGTATTTAGGATTAACTTTTTACCAACATAACAGGCTGTCGATTGAGCATGGGATTTGTGCTATATTTGACAAATTAGAACTGTTTTTGGTGGATTCATATGATTTTGAAGGGATTCTTGATAATCTGAAATATGGATATAAGAGTGGTTTTTAGTACGCCCGCAAAAGCGGGCAGATGGGAGTTTGTATGAATAAAACAGCAATTAAGAATTTTGCAATCTGGGCAAGAAACAAGTTGATTGCAGATATCCAATATAAAGCAGGACTTATGGGAATTACATCCAAGGAGATACACGCTGCATTACCACAGTCAACAAAAGAAACAGAATTTTATAATATTGGAACGACAAAACCATATGTGATTACAGGGGAAGCAATCAGACAGCGCAGAAATCTTGTAGAGATTATCAATCAGAAAGCAAAAGAGACAAACTATCAGACGGCGTATAAATATATTATAGAAGAAGTGGCGTATACATGGTTTAATCGTCTGATTGCAGTGCGCTTTATGGAGATTAATGATTATCTTCCGTCACATATTCGTGTATTGTCATCTGATAGTGGCAAGATGGAGCCTGATTTGGTGACATTTCCATTTGATGCAGAGTTATCTTTTACAGAGAAAGAGAAACAAGAAATTATTCGATTAAAGAATGAAAATAACTTAGATGACTGTTTTCGCTTACTATTTATCAAACAATGTAATGCATTGAACGAAATTCTTCCAGCATTGTTTGAAAAGACAGCAGATTATACAGAACTTTTGTTAAATATCTCTGTAATTGACAAAGACGGGGTTGTCTGTCATTTGATAAATGATATCTCGGAAGATGATTTCAATATTGAGAAAGGCGGCCAAGTAGAGATTATTGGTTGGCTGTATCAATATTATAATACAGAGCCCAAAAATGAAGCCTTTGCAAAACACGGAAAAATTACAAAAGAGGAAATTCCTGCTGTGACACAACTCTTTACGCCAGATTGGATTGTTCGATACATGGTGGAAAACAGTCTTGGTCGCCTGTGGGTGGAGGGACACCCAAATGAGCTGTTGCAATCCAAATGGAAATATTATTTGGAGGAGGCAGAACAAGAATCAGCAGTTCAAACAAAACTTGATGCGATACATAGAGAGTATGCAAGGCTAAACCCGGAAGACTTGCATTTTATTGACCCCTGTATGGGTAGTGGACATGTTCTTGTCTATGCCTTTGAAGTGCTGATGCAGATTTATGAGTCGGTTGGATATTCTCAAAGAGATGCTGCAAGAAGTATTCTTGAAAAGAATCTCTATGGTTTAGATATTGATGATAGAGCATATCAGATGGCGTACTTTGCCATTATGATGAAAGCAAGGCAATATAATCGACGGATTCTCTCATCAAAGACACCTTGTCATGTGTATTCTGTACAGGAGAGTAATACTATCAATAGAAATGAACTTGTATATTTTGGGAGTGGTTTGAATGAGGTAGAGAAAAATGACGCTTTGAACCAGATAGAGCAGTTACTTGATACATTTAAAGATGCTAAAGAGTATGGATCTATCTTGAATGTAGAGAATTATAATTGGGAATTACTTCGCACATTTGTGGAGAGTGATAATGTTACAGGACAGTTATCATTAGATACCATGGGATTAGAAAAGACAAAAGAGAGATTGCAAACACTAATTGCCATTGGTGAAACAATGGCAAGAAAATATGAAGTGGTAGTCACAAATCCGCCGTATATGGGAATTTCAAGTGGGAATATAAAATTAAGTGAATTTGTAAAAAAGAACTATCCTGATAGTAAAAGTGATTTGTTTGCTGTGTTTATTGAACGCTGTGGAAAAATGTTAAAAGAAAATAGGTATCAGGCAATGATTACACAACATGCATGGATGTTTTTGTCTAGTTATGAAAAGTTGCGTGCGAAATTGCAAATGGTAGATACTGTAAATATGGCACATTTAGGGGCAAGAGCATTTGAAGAAATTGGTGGAGAAGTAGTGCAGACCACCAGTTTTGTAATGCGAAAAAGTCATCTGGAAAATTATAAAGGAACTTATTGCAGATTGATTGAACCAACGACACAGAAGGGAAAAGAGGAGTTGTATCTTGCAGGCGAGAAACGTTATGTGGCTGTACAAGATAATTTTACAAAGATTCCAGGAAGTCCAGTGGCGTATTGGGCAAAGGACGATTTGATTTCTTGTTTTAAAGGAAAAAATGTTGAAAGTGTTGTTTTAAAAGTATGCAAAGGTATTTTTACAGGTAATAATGATAAATATTTACGTTTATGGTATGAAGTAAATAAGTTATTAATACCTAAAAAATGGAATCCATATTCTAAAGGTGGATTATTTAGACGCTGGTATGGTAATTCTCAATTTTTGATTATGTGGGAAAATGATGGAGAAGCTTTAAAAAAAGAACCAAAAGCTGGGGTTGGAGCTTCTAAATACTATAGAAAAGAACATTTTGTATGGTCTGGTATATCAACTGGAATAGCGTCATTTAGATATGATTTCAAAAATGTTTATTTCGATGATGTAAGTCCAGCAATTGTATTTAAAGATGAGGTTAATTGGAAATTATTAGGTGTATTGAATAGCAAAGTTATGATAGAGTTTCTCAAGCTTATTGCTCCAACAATGCATTTCCAAGCTGGTGATATAAAGGTTTTACCACTTGAAAATGGATATGAAAATGTAGATGAGAGTATCATAAAGAGCTGTGTAAGAATTTCTAAAAAAGACTGGGATTTTTTTGAAACTTCATGGGATTTTAAATGTCATCCATTTTTAGCGATGAATCAAAAATCCTTTGATTCAGACAACTCTAAAATAACAACGATATCAGATAGTTTTGGATTGTGGAAAGCATATACAGATATAGCATTTGAAGAATTAAAGCGTAACGAAGAAGAACTTAACCGAATTTTTATTGAGATTTATGGTTTACAAGAGGAACTGACACCAACCGTAGAAGACAAGGATATTACCATTCGTAAAGCTGATTTGAGCAGAGATATCCGCAGTTTTATTTCCTATGCAGTTGGCTGTATGTTTGGGCGTTATTCGCTTGCAAAAGAAGGATTAATATTTGCAGGAGGCCAGATGACAGATATTTATCAATATCATTCAGGATTGATGGATGAAAACTCTGCATTAGAGGAAAGATTTCTATTGGAGGACAAGCCTTATTACTTTTTGGAGGGTAGTGATTATTTTGTTGATGGAGATAATATTATTCCAATCTCTGACGAGGAATATTTTGCGGATGATATTGTATGTCGTTTTGCAGAATTTGTAGAAATAATTTATGGCACAGATACTTTAGAGGAGAACCTTGATTTTATAGCCAAAGCATTAGGCAATAAAGGAACGACTTCCAGAGAAATTATTAGAAATTATTTTCTGAAAGATTTTTATACAGACCATGTTAAAATTTATCAGAAACGTCCCATATATTGGCTTTTTGACAGCGGCAAGCAGAATGGATTTAAGGCATTTATTTATCTGCATCGCTATAATGCAGATACGATCGGCAATTTGCGTGTTGATTATCTGCATCGTATACAGAGAATTTATGAATCAGAAATCGACCGTATGCAGGATATGATAGAGCACAGCACTAATAGCCGTGAAGTGGGTGCTGCGACAAAGCGAAAGGAAAAATTGCAGAAGCAACTAAAAGAGTGTCATGATTATGACGAGAAGATTGGACACTTGGCACTATCGCGAATAGCGCTTGATTTGGATGACGGAGTAAAAATAAACTATGAAAAAGTGCAAACTGCAAAAGATGGAAAAAAATATCAAGTGCTGGCCAAAATATAATCAACCAGTAATTTAATTGGAAATACCATAAGAGGAAAAGAGATATGAGAACCAAAGATTATATAGAGAACTAGTTAAAGTCATTAGAAGATGAAAAAGCATTTAAGTTTCACACAGGAAAAACGCAAAAGATAGCGTTTTTCATTTCTATTTGAGCCGCCAAAGGCGGCATGGAGGATTAAAATAATTCAATATTGCAGGTGAAATTCGCGAGGGAAAGTATGAAGACTTTTTGAAGGGCAAGAGTGTTATTTTGTTTTTCCCAGTTTCAAGTGTGAGAACACGAGTAATTTTTGACAAGAAAAAAGAATTTGCTAGTAATACAGCAAGCAATTATAATTTGGTGTATAATGCAAGAATAGAATTATGGTAAATACTTTACTAGAAAGGGAAGTATATGGCAGAATTAAATCGAAAACAGATTATAGATAGATTAAATGCAGCGTTTACAGGGGAAGTACGAAAACTAATCTTCTGGTATGATGATAAGGCAGAGTTTGTTGAGGATATCGAATCGATAGAGCTTGAGAATGCGAAAATATATCGTTTGGAGCGAGATAATCAGTTTTATACCAAATATTTTTTGGAGCGCGTTGATACAGAGACAAATTATTTGATTTACGCGCCTTTTCCAAAACCTGAAGTAAAAAATAATCATTTAGAAGATACAATTTTGTATTCTAAGAGATTTTTTGCGGACAGAGCATCCTTGTTATCTGCTGATTTGGGGATTGGAGAGAACTATAAGTCGGTTATAGAAAAACATATTAAATTTTTTGCCAATAAAGAAAGAACACAGTATTTTTATGATTTAGAAATAGAGAATTTCAACGAGGAAAATATTGTTGTTGGATTACTTAGTGTTCTTTGTAAAACAAGAACTTGCTCCTTTGAGGAGGTTTTACGAATTGTTATATTGGAGAAGAATATTGAAGAAAATAAATATCTTGAAGAAATGAAAAAGTATGACCTTCTTGAAGCATTTTGGAGACTTTGCGAGCAACAGTTTGGTTATGTTGATGCAAAACCAACATTAGAGAGGTTGATAGAGACTTTATTTGTAACTTATACAGACCGATATCTTCAAGGAGGGGTTCCCAAGGCGTGGCGAAGTTTTGTTTCTATGAAACAGGGGACTATTATTGCATTTCTTGATAATTTGATGAACAATATGTTTTACAGAGAGGATTATGACCGATTGTCTCATGATATAGCATGTAGATTAAAAGTAGAGGAGAATCTGTCAAAATATAATCCAGATGATATTGTGCATTGCAATACATTTTCCTATTTTGATGAAATGATTTTAAGATGGATGGTAGAGAGATTGACATCAGAGGATATCGGAGCAAAGCTAGATGACATAGCGTTCTGCCAGCTTTGTGCTATGCGTTGTAAGATGCATTTTGGTGAGAAGTACAAAGACGCCTACAATATGTTGCAGAATGCATATTCTATTGTAGAAGCTGCAAATTATGACAGTGGTATTGACATAAAAACAATTGTGAAAAGATATCAAGAAAAAGACTGTTTGATAGATTTTGCATACCGAAAATTTTATTTTTATTATGACCGCATGGAAGACATTGGAGTGTATGAACAATTGCAAACACTCATTGAAAATATTTATACAAATGAATATTTAAATGACCTTCTTCCAAAATGGAATCAAGCATTTATGGAAAAAGAATGGTTTTCTATTCTGCCGCTTCAGAGAAACTTTTATAATCATTTTGTAAATCAGGCAAAAGAGAGAACAGTAGTTCTTGTCTCAGATGCCATGCGCTATGAGGTTGGGTGGGAGCTATTTCAGAGATTAAATAAGAATCCAAGATGTACTGTCAAATTGTCGGCAATGATGGGGGTATTGCCATCTTATACAAGGCTTGGAATGGCGGCATTGCTACCACACAAATCTTTGGTAATAAAAGATGATTATGAGGTTTATGCAGATAATGTGTTATGTAATGATTTGTCGGAGCGACAGAAAATATTACAAGCGTATTGCAAGGATTCTGTGTGTGTACAGTTTGATGATGTTAAAAAGTTAAAGATTGCAGCACTTAGAGAGATGTTTACAGGAAAACAAGTTGTGTACATTTACCATAATCAGATAGATGCGAGAGGAGATAAGGCAAATACAGAAGATGAGGTATTTTGTGCTTGTGAAGATGCAATTTGTGAAGTGATGGAGTTGATACACAGAATTTCAACAAATGCAAACACTTACCGCTTTATTGTAACCGCAGATCATGGATTTCTATATAAAAGAGATAAAATTGATGAGAGTGATAAGATTGGAGGTGTAAATGGTAAGGGAAAACAAATTAAATCGTGGGTAAATCGTCGGTATATTGTTTCTAAAGAGGCAATCAAGGAAGATGGAGTACAAAATATTAGTTTGGGTTCAATTCTTGGAACCGAAGATGATAAGATTGTGACGGTTCCTATTAATAGCAGTGTGTTTAAGGTTAATGGAGGAGGACAGAATTATGTACATGGTGGTTCTTCTCCACAAGAAATGATGATTCCAGTGCTGGATATAAAGATGGAGCGTGGACACGTAGAAACAAAAACTGTGTCGATTAATGTTGTAAGTATTATACGGAAGATAACAAATTTTATTATAAATATAGATTTTATTCAATCTGAACCAGTGAGTGATACAGCAAGAGAAGCAACATATCGAATGGTATTTGTGTCTGAGGAAGATGAGCGTATTTCTAATGAAGTTGTTTATGTGGCAGATAACCATGAGCTAGATTCTACCAAAAGAATCTTTCGCATACGATTTCATTTTAAGAATCAAAAGTATGACAAAAATAAGCAATATTATTTGGTAGTGACAGATGACAAAACAGGGATAGAGCAATTTAGGGTTCCCGTAATTGTGGATATTACAGTTATGGATAATTAATTATACTATTTTTCTAAAAAATCGAGTAAAGAAGGTTTATCTTGCCCTACTCGCCGCGCGACCCGTGTGCTGCCTTAGCAGCTTATTTCCTCTACACGGGTCTGTGCAATCGAGTAGAGAAGGTTTATCTTGCCCTACTCGCCGCGCGACCCGTGTGCTGCCTTAGCAGCTTATTTCCTCTACACGGGTCTGTGCAATCGAGTAGAGAAGGTTTATCTTGCCCTACTCGCCGCGCGACCCGTGTGCTGCCTTAGCAGCTT
>ERZ778513.844-NODE-844-length-22063-cov-7.196792_pt1 | contig 22063 bp, 22 predicted proteins | sample MGYA00510345_ERZ778513 | MGnify/ENA primary metagenome ERZ778513 (study PRJEB29527, sample SAMN07138966) | mouse gut metagenome | material: feces | host: mouse | place: China:Nanjing | collected 2016-01-25 ... | reverse complement strand
TTAAAGACAAAAAATTGTAATACAAAAAACACCTCATATTTTCTGACAAAGAAACACCCTCTTACAGAAAAGAATGAATAAATGATTGTCTCTTTGAGGTTTATTTTGTTCATTTGTAGAGACCAAACAAAAAAAGCATGGCACAAAAAACATTTAATATATATTGCGACGAAAGCACACATTTGAAAAACGACCATCATCCTTACATGCTATTAGGCTACGTCAGTATTGCTTATCCTCAGATAAAAATGGCAAAAGAGCAAATAAAACTGATAAAAACTAAATACCATTTCCGGGGAGAGCTAAAATGGACGAACGTACACGATAAAACCTACCCGATGTATAATGAAATCCTGGAATATTTTTTAATGACAGACTTAAATTTTCGTGCAGTCATCATAGATAAAAGTCAGATTGACGAAACGCGTCCGGAATACACATTCAATGACTTCTATTTCAGGATGTACTTCCAATTATTACATCAACTGACTGATTTAGAAAACAATTACAATGTCTATTTTGATATAAAAGACACTTGCAGTCATAAAAAACTGCACAAATTGAAAGATATTTTGCATTGGAATACCTCAATCAGAAATTTTCAGTTCATACGTTCACATGAAAGTTGTTTTTTGCAAATTGCAGACATTTTAATGGGGGCGATAAACTATAACTTGCGTATAGAAAAAGGCGATATTAAAGGCAAAGTTATAGCAAAAAGAAAACTTGTAGAGAAAATACAATCCCACACAAATATTTCCTTAGCCCGGACCACTCCCTTATCCCACAAGAAATTTAATCTGTTTTTCATTTCACTCAAATAAACTATTCCTATGACCTTTAATTTGACTAAAAAATATCCGGCTCTTTTGGAACTAAATCATTTGAGTGATACCGACAGGATAAACTCTTTAAAAAGAATTTTTAATCGTGATATTGCTGATAACTCGGATTTCTCTTTTAGGGGGAAAAAAATTTACCCGGTAAAATCAGAAGGAATGATTGATATGGAGAGGGAATTCAAACATTTAACCTGTAAACAAATTATCGAAGAGAGCGAAGGAAAAAAATACCCTAAACGGGTTTACGATCCTTTTCGTTCAGAAAGATTACATTGGATAAAAAACCATATAGAAGAAAAAGTCAGTGACAGTATATTTGAAATATTCTCTACAATAGAACGGGACCCCAAAAAACACAAAGATATATACAGGACTTATATTTATAATATCACCCGGAAATACGTAATAGTTTTAGAGCCGCAACTCAGGAATAGTCAGGCCTATTACTTACTATCGGCCTATTATCTGAATGAAACTTACGGAGAAAAACAGATGAAACAAAAATTAAGCAACAGATTAAAGGTAGTATATTAAAAACGCAAGGCTCAGATTTATATCATGATAAACCGAGCCTCGAAACTCCTTCTATTTATAGATGAGCATTACAAAATTACGAATAAAAAAAATTCTGTCCAAATAACTGTATCTTCTTGTTTCAAATTTAACTTTCAGGAACCCACCGGGCTTTTGCGTCCCGATTTTAATTATACCGGATTCGGTACAATTAAAAACGCCGCCCGGAGCAACAATTTTGTACTATCGGTGAAACCATGAATTAAACAAACCAATTCTTCCGCCTTCATAACAAATTCCTCCCTCTGAATATACAACTTTATTCCATCTCATCAAACCATTGCAGATAAAAATTCACATCTTCCTCCTCTCAAAGTAAAATCCCGTCCTCATGTGTCAATTTTTTCTAACTTTGTGAAAGAAACAATTTTTACTATAATGAAAATTACGGTTCAAAATACAGAAATCAATATTGTAAAAGTCAATGGCGAAGACTATATCTGCCTGACAGATATGCTACGAGCCAAAGATGGAGACTTCTTCATCACGGACTGGCTGCGTAACCGTAATACGCTTGAATATATCGGTATTTGGGAAAAAGTGTACAATCCGGATTTTAATTATGGCGAATTCGCCACAATTAGAAATACAAACGGACAGTTCTGTCAAACCGATAACACAAAAACGATTCCGCCTTTCCCGTTGACCGACATACCACCAGCAGAATAACCCGCCGTTGTTTTATTTGGGAAAGTCATTACCTTTGTTTTGCATAAAGATAAAATTATATCGGACAATGAAATGGACAATCGAAAATCTTCAGGAATTGGTTAATAACCAAGAAGAAGAAACCAACACATTAGAATTCAAAGATGCTGATGCACTTTCCAATGCAAGATTGAAACCACGGGAAAAAGAAGAATTAATGAAAGACATTTCCGCTATGGCAAACTCTAATGGCGGAACAATTATATTCGGTATTCAGGAAACTAAAGATAAAGATTTGCGGGGCAAAGCTGACAAACTTACCTCTATAACTGATCCGAAATTGACCAAAGAATGGTTGGAACAAATAATCTGTTCAAACATAACTCCTAAAATAAAAGACATTGTAATAACGAAATTGACTGCAGAAGATGGCTCTTGGTTTTTTATTCTTGATATTCCGAAAAGCAATACGGCTCACCAGGCTCCCGATAAAAAATATTATAAAAGGTATAATTTTATGGCCTCGGCAATGGATGATTGGGAATTAAAAGACATCATAAATCGTCAAAATAGACCTGAAATAGAAATTTCACTCTCTGTCAAACCTCTGGTTGATATATTGTCACGTCCGACAAATACCTTTGATATTACAATATTTCTTAGCAACAAAGGAATGATTGCTGCTAACTACATAAATTGTTTTGTTGAAATACAACCGGAATTAAAACCTTATATAGTAACTCCGCAATTTTCTGTTTACGATAACAAATATCAGGCTTATTTTGAAAATAAAGCAGGTAACAAATTGATTCCTAATACAACAATGTTTTTGCCGGCTCCTTATGAACCGTTATTACCCAATGTCACAAAACCCATAGGTACAATCAGAGTATATCAACGCTTTTTTTCCGTTAATTCATATATTAAATGTATGGTGGCTACGGAAACAAATTTTACTGTAAAAGATTTTTTAATTGCGGACCTTCTGGCCAGGCAATAAATTGATGCTCTTGCTTGCAAAGAACATTTCACTTTTAGTCATCATTATTCCATCCGCTTCCTTCTAACATAATCAAAATTATAGAACATGCTCGCTCCGCTCCGCGTGTCCTATAATTTAATTACGATTATGTTTCCAGAAAGCTCCGCGCCACCCTTGCCATACCCGCAAACCCCTGATACCGCACTCCGCCATCCCAGCCATACCCATCCGTCACACCGTCCCATCCTCGGCCCTGATACCCCGCGAACCTCCACACCACACCCTCCTCTGCGCATCTGCCACCGTCCTGCAATGCCGGAAACAAAACTACACCTCTTTTCTCCGCCTCCTTACGCCGGCATAACCCGCCCCTCCGCAAAGCCATTCGGCTGGTGCATCAACATCTCCCGGAGATAATGCACCGAATCCTATCCCTCCCTCACGCACCGCTTTTACCACCGTCCTGCAACTACGCCCGCCATTCACTTCCTCTCTTTTGCCATCCTTCTCTCGCGGGCTTTTCCGCACGCCCGTTCACCCTTCCGCTTCATTTCGTGTGCTTGTTCCCACAACCTCCCCACAACCGAAAACAACCACACCAAATCCCCATTCACCCCGTCACACCCTCACGCTCCACCCCGTCCCTCGCATACACAAGCCTGGTATTTTCTCCCCCCGACCCACTAAAATACAGGCCTGCGAGCCCACCCGCCACACCGCCTCAGGCCATCCCATCCACCGCCATAGTCGTGGCAGGAACTCACCCCCCTCACGCTTCAACAATTGACGAGACCGGTGGGCGTGGCGTTCCGACCACGCCCCACCGGCCACGTCAAATTGTCCCGCTTCGCACCCTTCTGTCCGAGTTCCCCTCACGACTACCTCCACCACACGAATCCCCCGAACCCGCCCATCCGCACCGCCTTTTCCACCGTCTTGCAATTGCGCCGACAGCCACCTCCCTACTTCTTCCATCGTCCTCTCCCGGCGCAAAAACACATAATAAAATGGCCTTACTTCCTTCGGCATATCTCCGGCATACCACCGGCATCACTCACACCAAACACCCCCTGCGCATTATCCCTCCACTCATGTTAAACCCAATCCCACAGACCACAACACAACATAAATACCTCTATATTGTGAACATCCATTTAATAACCTTATAAAATCAACACCAATGAAAGCAAAACCAAACGAACTATTTGAAGACTTCACCGGCTCAACTGGTAACATCACCGCCGCTCACTCTGCCGGCCACTTGGTTGTACGCAACAAAGTGGCTCCGACTTACACAGACACAGAATACCAGCGCGTAGTCCGTCAGAACTTCACCCGCTTTGCCAAAAACTGGCAAGACCTGACCGATGCACAACGTGCCCTTTGGGCAGAAAAAGCAAAAATCGTTTCTGCCTCCAGCACCTACTACGGCATATCCGGTAAAATCAGCGGCTTCAACCTTTACGTCCGTTGCAACATGAACCTCGAACTCATCGGAATCAACACGCCATTAACGGCACCCGTCGACAACATGACCGGTTTACTCCCCAACTTTAAAGCTGTAAACCTTTCAGAATCAGAATTGAAAATCGTTTTGGAGGGAAACGTTGAAGAAAACGATGTGCTGGTAGTCCGGATCACTCCGTTATCTGTCGGTCAAAGCACCAACATAAACGGACTGAGGCAGGTGGGAACCGTTGCCAGCGGAACATCCGAGGCCATCATCACCGAAAAGTACACCGCACAATTCGGAACACCTGCCACTGGTGACAAAGTACAGATACAAATCTATGCAATCAACACCCTTAGCGGTTACGCATCTGCCCGTCAAACCACAGTCACAAACATAGCCGGAGAGACATCCGGCTCATAACCCGCGGAACAATTCCGCACAAAAGAAAGGAGGCAATCATGGCAAACAACTGGAAATCGACCCTATGGGACATCATTCTTACAATTTTGACCTTAGGAATCTCCCACATTCAAAAACGTAAAAAAAAATTGGAAGAAGGAGAGGGCAGAAAAGACACAAAACAGCTCTCCGGCAACTAATCATTTACTTGTATTGTGTATATAAGCGGCTCTAACCAGCCGCTTATTTTTCATCTTGTGTTTTGCAAATGTTCTGCAATTTATTAAATCATAAAACCCAACTATCTGTAAATAAGATAATTGGGTTTTAAAATCGTGGTCCCACTTGGGCTTGAACCAAGGACTCCCTGATTATGAGTCAGGTGCTCTAACCAACTGAGCTATGGGACCTGCACTTCCGTGCGTCAATGCGGGAATATTCCCTTTGACGGGTGCAAATATAGGGATAAAATCCGGTTTTTTACAAAGGATGTGGGAAAAAAATGTTATTTTCGTTCGATGGTTGGGAAAGATGTTGGGGGAGTGGAGTGATGTTCGGGGTGTAATTTAACAGGTATGAAGATAAGTTTATTGGTTATCGGTAAGACCGATGCAGGGTATGTCCGGGAGGGAATTGCGGAGTATGAGAAGCGTTTGCAGAGATATGTGACTTATGAAATGAAGGTATTGCCAGATGTAAAGAATGCAAAAAATCTGACGGAGGCTTTGCAGAAAGAGAAAGAGGGAGAGATGATTTTAGGAGAAATACTGGCAACGGATTGGGTTGTTTTGTTGGATGAGAAAGGACGGGAATTTACTTCTGTGGAGTTTGCTGGTTTTTTGGCACAGAAGATGGTGGGGAGCGTAAAGAAGATGGTGTTTGTGGTAGGAGGACCTTATGGGTTTTCCGAACGGGTCTATCAACGGGCAAATGATAAGATTTCTTTGTCGCGGATGACTTTTTCACATCAGATGATCCGGATGATTTTTACAGAGCAGTTATATCGGGCAATGACAATTCTTAAGGGAGAGCCCTATCATCATGAATAATAATAAACCGGGCAGGGTATGAAAAAGAAGTTGTGGCTGGCATTAGTGGTGGCGTGGAGTATTTTATCGGGGGCTGCTGTATTAGAATATTTGTTTTACCATCAGGCTGAGAATCTGTGGTTACGGCATTTTGAAGAACATTTACATTGGGCGGAAGCAAGGGCGGACGATTTGTTGGCTACCTTTCAGGATAGCGTTGATGCAGACCTTGAGGAGTGGGAAGAGGATGTGGTGTTTCTCGGATTCCGGGAAGGGCAGATTGTATTCTGGACTAACGGGCAATTGGGACAAGCGGGGTTGTATGAGCAATTGAATCAGGGAAACCATTTTGTAAAAATCGGGAATGCTTATTATGAGGTACGCCATAGGCGGAGTGAGGATATGGATTATTTTGCCCTGTTGCGGATAAAGTACAGTTATCCTTATACCAATAAGTATATAAAAGACGGCTATGGAAAATTTCTTCGTATCTCCGAAGATAATACAGACCAGATAAAACTTTTTACTTCTTCCGTGGAAAAAGGACATGTCATCACAACCCGGGAAGGGAAGGAATTGTTTCATGTTGTTTTTGGTCCGCATTATAAAGAAAGGGTGCCAAGTTATTTGCTCTTTACTTTGTATTTGTTGTTTTTTCTTAGTTTGTTTTATATCTATGGCTTGGTGTTGAAAAATACCTCTTCCTGGAAATCGCAATTGCTTTATTTGTTTGTTTTTATTTTGTTCTTGTGCGGATTGCGTTATTTTATGCAGACTTTCCGTTTGCCTCCTTCTGTCTATCGTTTGCCAATTTTCAATGAAACCTTATCCAAAGACATATTTATTTCTTCGTTGGGAGATTTTTTGCTGACGGCTTTTTGTGTGTTTCAGGTGATGTATGTCACTCTTTCGAATATTAAGATAAATTATGAGAATCCGGTTTTAAGGCGCTACCGTTACGTGATGGCTGCCGTTTTGTTTTTATTTGTATTCTTTTATATTAATTTTTTCAATTTCTCAATTGACCTGGTCGTGGAGAATATGGATATTCACTTGAATATTGCTCAGTTAGTGAATGTCGGTATTTCCTCATTAGTGGCTTTTATTGCTATCATTCTCAGTGGACTGGTGATTGTGTTGATTCTCTACGGGATGGTTTCTGTTTTTCAGCATTTTTTCTCATTCGGATCAATGGTCTTACTTGCAACCTGTGTCTGTTTGTTTTTATGGCCTATGGGGCATTGGCTACGGTTGTATACTCATTTCTGGGATTGTTTTTTTATCTGGGTGATCATTCTGTTGGTTGCCGTTAATAAATATTTAGTAAAGAAAGATATTCAGCGAAGTATTTATATTCTGGTGATTTTCTTACTTTCTGTCTATATTGTGATGGTGACCAAGAGTTATGAACAGTTTAAGGAACAACGCCAGCGTATGAATTATGCAACCGAGTTGATAGAGGAGAGAGATTATAATTTTGAAAAACGGTTACTGGAGCTGGATGAGGTCATTGCACAATCGGATGAATTAAGACATTTATTGGATGGGCATCATGATGTGGCTGCAGATTCTTTGTTGGGAAAAAGTATGTTGGATATGACCGGCTATAATTATTATCCGAACATTACTTTTTGTCGGGACAGGGATAGTCTGTGGCTCAGTGATATAGGAGAATTGTGGGAATGTCGTAATTATTTTGAGGAGCTTATCCAGAAAAGCGGATATGAATTGGAAGGTACGCATTTTTATTCTATTGGTGTTTTTGACGGTTTTGTTACTTATATTGGTCGTTTCTGTTTTGGGGATACTTATCTTTATTTGCGTTTTGATGCCCCAAAGGATGATGAAGGATTAGGATATCCCCAGTTGCTTTCCCGGAAGTCTGCCGATGAAAATAATCATGTTTATCATTATTCTTACGCTAAGTATTCCGGAGGAGAATTGGTGTCGTCATCCGGTAATTTTGTTTATCATAAAAAGTTGGATGCTTTGGTAAAAGGAAATCCCGAAAAGGTAGAAATTATAGAGAAGGCCGGCTACTCCCATATGTTGATTCCGGTGGACCGGGAGGGCACTTTAGTGATCAGCCTGCATGGCAGTACATTTTCTTTGTATTACATGAATGCTTTGTATGCTTTTTTCATTTGTATCCTGATTTCTTCTTATGGTCTTTTTTTCAATGTAAACCGGGACATAAACTTCTTGCGGGGAACTTTGAAGGCCAGAATAAAGAATAGTGTGATTTCTCTGATTTTTGTTTTATTCGTTCTTCTGACTGCTTTAAGTATTTATACCAATACCAAGAGTTTTGAAAGCCGGCACAATGCTAAAGCCATTGATTTGTTGAAATATGTCAATAAAGAATTGGAACGTTTAAAGTGTGTGGATTGGGAGGAGTGTCCTGATATTTTAGAAACGTTGTCCGATATGTCGGAACTATTGTTGGTGGATATTAATGTTTATGCGGAATCGGGTCGTTTGGTGGCTACTTCCCGTCCGGAAATTTTTCAGCATAGATTTCAGGGAGACCTGATTAATCCTAAAGCATTGAAACAGATTCGCAGTTTGAATACTGCCAGTTATATAGAAAGTGAAAGTATAGCAGAATTGGAATATCTTTCCGTGTATATGCCTTTGATGCTGGATAACGGAAAAACGTATATTTTGAATATTCCTTATTTTGCCCAGAACGATGAATTGAATCTGGATATTATTATCATGGTGATTATTACGGTGAATATAGCCATAGTGATGATGGTGCTGGCTTTTATCCTTTCGGGGGTGGTGGCTGAGCGGGTGACGAAACCTTTACAAATGCTGAATGATAAGTTGAAAATGATGCGTATCGGCGGAAAAAATGAAAAGATAACTTATCATCAGAAGGATGAGGTGGGGATGTTGGTCCGGGAATATAATAATATGGTGGATAAGCTGGAAGAAAGTATCGAGCAGTTGGCGCGCTCTGAACGGGAGAATGCCTGGAGAGAAATGGCGCGTCAGATAGCGCATGAGATTAAAAATCCTCTGACTCCGATGAAGTTGAATATTCAGTTTATGCTCCGTTCTTTGCAGATGGAGGATAATGAAAGGTTTAAGCAGCGTTTTCAGGAAGTTTCCAAAATGCTGATGGAACAGATTGATAATATGGCTCATATTGCTTCGGCTTTTTCTGATTTTGCCAAACTTTCTGTGGCTCGGGCGGAGGTGCTGAGGTTGGATGAACTGGTGAAGAATTGTATTCTTTTGTTCCGGAATAGTGTTAGCACTTTAACTTGTGAAGTGGAGGAAGGAAGTTTGGTGTATGCGGACAAAGAACAGATGAGGCGTGTGTTAATCAATTTATTGAAGAATGCGGAGCAGAGCATTCCTGAAGGACGTGCAGGGGAAATACGGGTGACTGTGAAGGTCTTTGACCGGAAGGTGGAAATACGGGTGAAAGATAATGGGGTAGGGATTCCGGAAGAGCTTCGGAAAAAGATTTTTGAACCGAACTTTACGACCAAATCGAGTGGAACGGGACTTGGACTGGCTATCTCCAGGAGTATTGTTGAGAGTTTTGGAGGAAGCATAGGATTCCGTACGGAATTGGAGAAAGGTACGGAGTTTTTTGTAGTCCTGGACAGGTATAGGAATGAATAAATGAAGGTTATGGATATATTGGTATTTGTCGCAGGAGTGCTGGTAGGAATGGGGGTTATGTGGTTGTTGAGGAGAAAGAATAAGACCGGGGATAGCAAAGGAAACAGAATGACTGCCGGGTTGGAAATTACTTTGAATGATATTATCCATCTGGCTTCTTTGAATAGCATTTCCGATTTGAATGCTTTGATGATAGAATACCGTATTCCTGTCAAATATCCTGTGTTTTATGAGAAGTATCAGATGTTGAGCAAGCAGGAAAAAGATTTTTATTTTAGTGAATTGGTGACTGTTTGTGCCGGAAACCGGAAAGACGAGATTCTGGATTTGTATGAAAGATATCCGGGATTGTCAACACAGGATGTCTTATTGTGGCTGATGATGAAGATTCATACGGACAACAAAACCATTTCCCGTATTCTCGGAATTCAGGCTGAGGCCCTGAAAAAACGAAAAGCCCGGTTGAAGTTAAAAATGCAGCCGGAGCATTGGGCTAAGAAAGCGGGAGAAGGCACTTGAGTCGGTTGGCTATTTTTTCCGGGCTGATGTCTACCATGCATTTTTGATATACAGGCTGTTTGCATTTTCCCCTTCCGTCTTTTGTACAGGGACGACAGTGTAGAGGTATTTCAAAGGTTTCAGCTGTGGGACCGGAAGGAAAACCGAAAGCCGTAGGACCGATTAAGGCTAAGACCGGCACACGGAATAAATCCGCAGCATGCATGAAGCCGGTGTCTCCGCTGACAACTATATGGGAATGACGGACCAGGTAACAGGATTCTAATAAAGAAGTCTTACCGGCGAGATTCTGGACCCGTTCCGGGTCGACATCTTCTATTTCCTTGCAAAACGTATCGGCAGGACCGGCTAATATGATGAATCGGTAATCGGGAAGAAGGCGGATTAATGTTTGCCAGTGCTCTATCGGCCAACGCTTCATGGGCCAATTGGCAGAAGGTACTAAAGTAACGGTATTACTGACAATAAAAGAGTCCAGTTGTTGTGAAAAATGGAGGGGGAAATGCCAGTTCCGATAGTTGTCTGGAAAGGTTGTGATATTCCATTTCGAAAGAGGCTTCCGGTAAGATTCTACTCCCCGGAATGGCCAGTCAAAGAGGTTTTTCCGGAACCTGAACAAGAGAATCCTTTTCCTGCGTTCTTTTTTGCGCAAGGCTGTCCGGGGATGGTGTTTTATCCTGGAATATAAGACGGATTTAAGGATATTTGAACGGATGTTACTGTGCGCGTCGTAGATATAGTCGTACTGTTCTTTTCTCAGTTTGTAGGCCATTTGCCAGAGTCCCCGTAATCCGCTTGTTTTATCATATGCCCATATTTTGTCGATCCGTTCATCCATTGCCAGAAAGGAAGACATGTCTTTGCGGGCTATCCAATGAATTTCGGCTTTGGGGAACTTTTTTTTTATACCGCCGATGATACCCATACACTGGATGATGTCGCCGATGGAACTGAACCGAATGATTAGAAATTTAGGCATAGGAACGGATTTAGGAGTAATACCTGTCGGGCCTGATGTGACATAAGGGATGTCCCAGGCTTTCAGTTGTTTTTTGATGTGGTCGTTTGTAGCGTATTCCTGAAAGCTGAGTTCTGGATGCTGATGCAGGTATATGCAGTGTTTCAGACTGTGTTCAATGATTGGCTGGCCGATGGTCATAGGCATTTCATTTTGAGTAACGAAATTAAAATTTATTCTTGAATCGTGGAAATCTTAGAGAAAAAGAATTATTTTCGTATTTCATTTGAAGAATCTGATGGTTTATTAAAGTATCTGAGATATGAAAGGAATTTTTTCTGTCATTTTTCTGTTTTCTTTTTTTTCTGTTTTTTCACAGGCTGTGATGCAATTTGATAAGCGGGTACATGATTTTGGTTCAATCAAAGAAGTAGATGGCCCGGTTGCCTATGATTTTGAGTTCGTTAATACCGGTTCTTCACCGGTGTTGATTAAGAATGTGGAATCTTCTTGCGGATGTACTTCACCCGAATGGACCAAACAGCCTGTATTACCGGGGAAGCGGGGATTTATAAAAGCTACTTTTAATCCGAAAGACCGTCCGGGATATTTTGATAAAACGGTTACGGTTTATTCCAATTCCCGGACTGCAGTGGTTGAATTGAAAATCAAAGGGACTGTAGAGGGCAAGACCCGGACTGTCCTGGATGATTATCCTTATGAACTGGCTTCTGGTCTGCGTTTACCTTTGGAAGATGTTTCTTTTATGAAAATACATAAAGGCTTGGTGAAACAGATTCAGATGGGAGTATTGAATAATGCCGGAAAGTCCGTTAGCGTTAGTTTTGCCGCTCTGCCAGCTCATCTTCAGATGAGTATTGAACCGGGGCAGATACCGGATAAAGGGCAGGCGGTCATCAAGGCTTCTTATCATTCTGCTTTGCATGGTGATTTCGGTCTGAACAGGGAACAGGTGACTATGTTGGTGGATGGAAATAAATATGTGTTGCCGGTTTCCGTATACATTGAAGAGGATTTTTCCGGAGTGGATGTTGCTACGGCTCCTGTTGTTGAGGTGGATAAGAAATATTATAATTTTGGTCAGACAATTTCTGCCCAATCTGCTACGTTTACTTTTCAGTTGAAAAATACAGGGAAGAGTCCTTTGAAAGTTCACCGGATTTATTCCAATGACGACCGGGTGGCTGCAGAAGTGGCCAGGCAGGAATTGAAGCCCGGAGAGACGGCAGCGGTTGTGGTGAAAACAGTGGCTGGTGCGGATAAAGGGAAAGTTACCGCAGTGCTCAGCGTTATCACCAATAGTCCTGCCACTCCGGATTTGAAGCTTCGGTTTTACGGGGAGATACAATAACCTTTGGGTTGGCCGGAAGATTTTAAAACTGCAGGAATATGAAGAAATACATACCCAATCTGATAACGGGACTGAATGCTGTTTCGGGGACGGCGGCGGTGTTTATGGCATTGTATGGTGAAATGATGTGGGCGGCCTGTTTTATTATGGCAGGGATGGTGTTTGATTTTTTTGATGGGATGGTTGCCCGTCTGTTGCATGTAAAGTCGGAGATGGGAAAGGAACTCGATTCTTTGGCTGATGTCATCAGTTTCGGGGTGGCACCGGCTTTGCTGGCTCATTTGTTGATTCGTAATTTACTTTTCCCGGAAGGAGGAGGGGATATTGCTTTGTTGTCTGTTTATGAACAGGGCATATTATTTGTTCCTTTGTTGATTCCTGTTTTTTCTGCTTTCCGGTTGGCAAAATTCAATCTGGATGTCCGGCAGGTATCTTCTTTTATCGGTATGCCCACTCCTGCAAATGCCTTGTTTTGGGTGACTCTTGTTTTTGCATCGGTTCATACTCCGGAATGGTATGGGTATTTGTTCGGGAATATTTATGTTCTGGGGGCAAGTGTCTTATTGTTATCTATTCTGCTGGTTAGTGAACTGCCTATGTTTTCATTGAAGATTTCAGGTTTTGGCTGGAAAGAAAACAAAATCCGTTACAGTTATCTGATTTGCTTAATTGTGGCTGCATGCATTTGGGGTATAGGAATAATCAGTTTGGTCATTCCTCTGTATATCTTTTTTGCTGTATTGGAAACGTTGGGAAAAATATTTACCACCCCAAGTCGTTGATGGGGTCATAATCAACATAGTCATGTGAAGGGGATATAACTGTGTTGCAAACCGCTTTGCCGGAAGATTGGTTTTGGAGCAAGGGTAATTCCGGGTGTATTCCTGAGCTGTTCAGCAATTTGCCGGAAAGGCTGAAATGGAAAATATCCAGTTGGGTGATGACCACAATACCTGTAACGACTGCTGCCGCCACACCATATTTCAGAAGGCGGTGGAAGATATTTCCGGAAGCCTCCAGGTTGATATAGGAAGACATGTCCGGAGCGGTAGAGACCAGAGGTCTGGAAGAAACATTCTTGACCGAACTTTCTGAAGGAGCGTAAGAAAGAGGTTCCATTCCGAAAGTCTCTGCGAAGAAGTTATTTTTTGTAGGTTCGAAAATAATGTTGAACCGACGGTCGGTAAAAAATACTCCTATGTCCCCGAATACGACACGTTGTTTCTGATTTAATTTAATTTTCAGCTCTTCGCAAAAGAGCATCAGTTGTTTAGTCGCCCTGTCGTAGCTGATATTTTCTTTGGCGGCAATCCAGTTTACCAATAAGCCGTCGTTGTGAATTAAGTTTCGGTTGAATAAAATATCTTTAGTCGGCGGACAAATGATTCCGCTGTTTTCGTCTATATAAGCACTTTTATAATTGCAGATAAATCCTCCGAAATCCGGAATAATTACGCAATCGTGCAAAAAGAGTAAGTCAGATATGTATTCAATAAACTTATGCATGGTACAAATGTAGAAAAAATCAATGTAACTTGTATAGATAATCCTTAGAAATTTCTTCCGTTTTTCGAAATATTGGTAATTTATTGCTTACTTTGCATAGATTCTTGTTAAACACAATAAAATTATCCTTATGAAGGTATTTGTAACAGGTGGTACCGGATATATCGGTTCACATACAGTTGTAGAATTGCAACAAAGTGGTTTTGAAGTTGTTATTGTTGATAATCTTTGTAATTCAAATATCGGCGTGCTGGACGGTATTGAAAAAATTACCGGTATTCGTCCCGAATTCGAAAAGATAGATTTAACGGATGCTGTAAAAGTACGGGACTTTTTTTTCCGTCATCGGGATGTTGTTGCAGTCATTCATTTTGCTGCTTTAAAGGCTGTTGGAGAATCTGTGCAGAAGCCTTTGGAATATTACCGCAATAATCTGAATTCTTTGATGAATGTTTTGGACGGTATGCGCGAATTCGGTGTGAAGAATCTGGTATTTTCGTCTTCATGTACGGTCTACGGTCAGGCTGATGTTTTGCCGGTTACGGAACAGACTCCCCGGAAGCAGGCAGAGTCTCCTTATGGAAATACCAAAACCATGTGTGAGGATATTTTACGTGATCTGGCTAAGGTGGAGAAAGGGATGAATCTGTTGGCTTTGCGTTATTTCAATCCTATCGGAGCCCATCCGTCTGCTTTGATTGGTGAACTGCCCAACGGTGTGCCTAACAATCTGATTCCTTTCCTGACTCAGACGGTTGCAGGCATTCGTGAACAATTAAGTGTATTTGGGGACGATTATGATACCCCCGACGGTTCTGCTATCCGTGACTATATTGATGTGGTGGATCTGGCAAAAGCACATGTTGTGGCGATTCGCCGCCTTTTGGACGGGAAGAATAAGGATAATTATGAATATTTCAATATCGGTACCGGAAACGGAGTGTCTGTGTTAGGTTTGATCCGTGCTTTTGAGAAAGCTACCGGTGAGAAAGTGAATTATAAAATTGTGGGACGCCGTGCCGGGGATATTGAGAAAGTGTGGGCGGATACTTCTTTTGCCAACAGTGAATTGGGATGGAAAGCGGTTAATCCGCTGGAGGAAACTTTGGCTAATGCGTGGAGATGGCAGAAGCATCTGATGGAGAAATGATTTGTGTATACTGAAATGAAACCGGCCGGAAATGAAGTTTCCGGCCGGTTTCATTTATACATAGGAAGCATTATTTTTTAGATGGAGTATTTTCCAGGATTTTGTCAAAGAATGCGGAGTAGGTGTTTACATACTCTTCGGGGGTAGTATATTCGGTTATCGGTTTGCCGCTTTTGGCCGCATACTCTTTCAGTTCGGGGTCTACTTCCTGGCTGTTGAAAATAATTCCGTCCGAATAGTCGAAAGCCAGTTTGTTAACATTGGTATGGGTCGGTTCGCTTATTATGCTTACGTCTTTGGAAGTAATGTTTTCACTTAACACTTTCTGGGCAAAGTCTTTGTGCAGGGTTCCGTCAAATTGGTCGTTATAGGTGGAAAAGACGACTTTGGAGTGGGCGAACATCGGATCCTCATGGTATTCTTTTTTCAGGTAGAGAGGTACTAATGCGGTAAACCATCCCTGGCAGTAGATGAGGTCAGGTGCCCAACGTAATTTTTTTACTGTTTCAAATACTCCCCGGGTAAAGAATATGGAGCGTTCGTCGTTATCTGCAAAGAAAGTGCCTTTGTCATCGGTAATCACATGTTTCCGTTGAAAATAGTCTTCATTGTCAATGAAATATACTTGCATGCGGGCCGATTGGATGGAGGCAACCTTGATAATTAAAGGGTGGTCGGTATCATTAATAATCAGGTTCATGCCGGATAAGCGAATGACTTCGTGAAGCTGGTTGCGTCTTTCATTGATGCAACCGTAACGCGGCATAAACGTCCTGATTTCCTTTCCTTTTTCTTGAATCCCCTGGGGCAGGTAACGACCGATATGTGCCATTTCCGATTCCGGTAAGTAGGGAGTGATCTCTTGAGAGATAAAAAGAATCTTTTTTTTCGCCATAGTATTTTCTCCAAAAATCATACAAAGATAGTCAAAAATGTTCACAAATCAAATTGGTCTGAGTGAAAATGGGATGTATAGTGTTTTGTAAATGAAAGAGAAGAAGATTTGTTTTTTTTGTTTATTTTTGAAATAGAAATAATAAATGAGGTGTGGTATTGAATGGCTGAACATAATGAATTTGGAAAATTCGGAGAACAAAAGGCTGTAGATTATTTGCGGGAGAGGGGGTATATTGTTCTGGAAAGAAATTGGAGATGGAAACATAAGGAGTTGGATATTGTTTGTCTGAAAGATGGATGGTTGGTGGTGGTTGAGGTGAAAACCAGACGAATGAAAGAGGAACGTCCGGCTGAATTGCTGGACCTTCTGAAAAGAAGGAACCTGCGGAAAGCGGCTGACGTTTATATCAGGTCAAAGGGAATAGAACGGGAGGTGCGGTTTGATTTGGTGGTTGTGAGTGGAGAAAGCGGAGAAATAGAGCATATTCCGGATGTAATTCAGGTATTTGAGTAGATTTTTATGGGTAATAAAGTTTTTGTAACGGGAGCAACCGGATTGTTGGGAAGTCATCTTATTTGCTATTTGCTTCAAACGGGACACTCTGTATGTGCTTTGAAACGTGCTGGCAGCGATTTGGCAGGGGCATTTCAGGTTTTTGGGTTTTATCCGGGCGGGCAAGAGTTATGGAAAGAAGTAAGATGGGTGGAAGGGGATGTATTGAAACCGGAAACTTATGTCGGTTACATCCGGCAGGCGGAGGTGGTGTATCATTGTGCGGCGATGGTTTCTTTTGATGAGGGAGACCGGGTTTTGTTGGAGGAAACCAATCTGCGTGGCACGGAAAATATAGCGGCTGCTTGTTTGGAGTGTGGTTGCCGTTTGTGCTATGTCAGTTCGATAGCTGCTTTGGGGGATGCCGTCCGGGAGATGGAGGTGATTGACGAAGCGACACCGGTGATTGAGGGCAGAGAACATTCTGTGTACTCCTGGAGTAAAGGCAATGCGGAAAAAATCGTATGGGAGTTTGTAGGACGGGGATTGGATGCTGTGATCGTCTGTCCGTCTGTCATTCTGGGACCAGGAGTGTGGACCCGGAGCAGTAGCCGTTTATTTGCTGCTGCGGCCCGGGGAATTCCGGTTTATCCGCGTGGTGTGACCGGATATGTAGACGTGAGGGATGTGGTGGCGTTGATGGTGCGTTTGGCAGAAGACGGGATGGTCCGAGGAGAACGGTTTGTGCTGAATGGCGGCAATTATGCTTTCCGGGAGTTGTTTGCGGTGATTGCACGGGCTTACGGGAAACATCCGCCCTATTTTTATCTGAGACCGTGGATGGGGGAAGTGGTTTGGCGTTTTTTGGCAGTCGTGGGGCGGTTGGCCGGCAGAAGGCCGGCCTTTACCCGGGAGACGGCCCGCACATCTCAACACCGGTCGTTTTATTCAAATGCTAAAATTTCAAACCGGTATCCGGATTTTCGTTTTCATACGCTGGAAGAAACTGTCGGGTATATAAAGAATATCAGAGAGGGGCTTGATCGGTTTTCAAATTAGCGCATTATTGTATACTTTTGTCGGAGATAACATAAAACGCAGCAGATGGACCATTCATTGTTAGAGAAATTAGAGACTTTTTATATTCGTTTTAAAGAAATCGGACAGCTGATAACCGATCCTGAGGTGATTCAGGATATGAAACGTTATGTGCGTCTGACGAAAGAATACAAGGAATTGGAGGAGGTGACGGCGGCGGGTGATAAGTATAAAGTTGCGTTACGTACATTGGAGGAGTCTAAAGAAATTTTAGCTACGGAAAAGGATCCGGAATTGTGTGAGATGGCGGAGGAGGAGATGGCGGAATTGACGGAAAAATTGCCAGCCATGGAGCAGGAAATCAAGATGTTGTTGATACCTGCTGACCCGGAGGATAGCAAGAATGCTATTCTGGAAATCCGGGGAGGAACGGGTGGTGATGAGGCTTGTTTGTTTGCCGGGGATTTGTTCCGGATGTATGTCAAGTTTTGTGAGAAGAGAGGCTGGAGGCTGGAGGTTTCCAGCTTTAATGAGGGTACGGCCGGGGGATATAAAGAAATCGTGGCCAGTGTTTCCGGAAATAATGTATACGGCGTTTTGAAGTACGAATCCGGTGTGCACCGGGTGCAGCGGGTGCCGGAAACGGAAACCCAGGGGCGGGTACATACTTCTGCGGCGACGGTGGCTGTACTGCCGGAGGCGGAAGAGTTTGATGTACAGATTAATGAAGGGGAGATAAAATGGGATACGTTCCGTTCGGGAGGTGCCGGTGGGCAGAATGTGAATAAGGTGGAGTCGGGAGTGCGGTTGCGTTATATGTGGAAAAATCCGAATACCGGTGTATCGGAAGAGATTTTGATAGAATGTACGGAGACCCGGGACCAGCCGAAGAATAAAGAACGGGCGTTGGCGCGTCTGCGTACTTTTATTTATGACCGTGAGCACCAAAAATATATGGATGATATTTCTGCCAAACGGAAGACGATGGTGAGCACCGGCGACCGTTCGGCGAAAATCCGTACTTATAACTATCCCCAGGGACGAGTGACCGACCACCGGATTAATTTCACACTTTATAATCTTCAGGCTGTCCTGGACGGCGATTTGGATGAAGTGATCGAGAAATTGCAAATCGAGGAAAATACGGAACGTTTGAAAGCCAGCGGATTGTAAGCTTGCAGATCGTGAATGGAAATGAATTAACATACAGATATTATGGATTATACTCAGTTGTTTGAGCAGATAAAAAAGAAAAAATCTTTTCTCTGCGTCGGTTTGGATTCCGATATCGCTAAAATTCCGGCTCATCTGTTGACGGCCGGAGATCCTGTTTTTGAGTTCAATAAAGCTATTGTTGATGCGACGGCAGAGTTTGCTGTTGCTTATAAACCCAATATCGCTTTTTATGAAAGCCGGGGTGTGGAAGGGTGGCTGAGTTTGGAAAAGACAGTGAAATACATCCGGTCGGAATATCCGGAAGTTTTCATCATTGCCGATGCGAAACGGGGCGACATCGGGAATACCTCCCAGATGTATGCGAAAGCCTTTTTGCAGACGCTTGATTTTGATGCTATTACAGTGGCTCCGTATATGGGCGAAGACTCAGTCACTCCTTTCCTGCAATATGAAGGGAAATGGGTGATTTTGCTGGCCTTGACTTCTAATAAAGGTGCTTTTGATTTCCAGTTTTTTGATAGTGAGGGGGAGAAATTGTATGAGAAAGTGCTGAAAAAATCCCAGGAATGGGGGGATAAACAGAACATGATGTATGTGGTGGGGGCTACCAAAGCTGAAATGTTGGGCGGTATCCGTGCCATTGTTCCCGATCACTTTCTTTTGGTGCCCGGAGTGGGAGCGCAGGGTGGCAGTCTGGAAGAAGTGGCGAAATATGGCATGAATAGTCATTGCGGCTTGATTGTCAACTCTTCGCGCGGTATTATTTTTGCGGATAAAACCGAGAATTTTGCTGCCCGTGCTGGGGAAGAAGCCCGGAAACTTCAGGGGGATATGGCATGTTTGCTTGAAGAAAAGGGCATTATTTAAGATATTAAAACCCGGTCTATAAATTCCGCAAATCCGTTGTTTCGGTCTGAAGCAACGGATTTGTAGTAAGGTTTCAGACGGAAAGGGGCATTCCCAACTAAAAAAGCTGTACCGCACAGGTCTAAAAAATCAACATCGTTGTAATCGTTGCCTAATCCGGCACAATCTTCGGGGTGAATATCCAGTTGTTTCAGCAAGCGGAGGCAAGCAGTGCCTTTGTTGATACCCGGTGCAAATATCTCTATCCAGACGGCTTTGGCGTCTATCGGAGAGGTGGAGCGCACTACCGAATAGCCGGCAAGGTCTTTCCGGATTTTTTCCAGTAAATGAATCTGTGAAGCATCCAGAATCATGACAAACTGTGTCGCCTCGCTTTGTATGCCGTCGGGCGAGCAGATGGGGATGCCGAAAGGTTTGTAAGCGGCTAATCGGCGTTTGTAGTCTTCGTGCAGAGGGTATATCGAGGTATAATAGAAATGGTGATTGTCGGGGATGGCCTGCTGGATGGTGAAGTTGATGTTATAGTCCCATAAATAGCAGGCAATTTCCTGGGCGGTCTGCCGGCTCAGGTGGCGTGTGAACAGCATTTGCCTGTCCGGCCATTTTAATATCCCGGCTCCCGATGAAAATATGAGGTAGTCAATGGGAAATCCGGGAGGGAGGGCCTGTAATGCCGAATATAAATTGCGGCCTGTGGCGATGATGCGTTGGATTCCTTTCTGTCCTGTCTTTTGGAAAGCGGCTAGTGTTTCGGAACTTATTTTACCTCCTTTGGGGAGAATCGTGCCATCTAAGTCCGAGATGATAGCTTGTATCATAAGGTGATTTGTTCGTAGGTGAAATAAGGGAGCGGCTCCACTAAGTAGTGAAGCACTTTTTCCTGATTCATCCCGTCCAGCGGATTATGGCTGTAACCGAAAGTCGCTTTGATGCCCATGTTGATAAAGTGTACGGCCCGTTCAATGGCTTCGGGCAGGCTGTCACCGTTGAGCAGGCATCCGGTGATTACGCTGGCAAACGCGTCTCCCGTGCCGGGATATGTGGCCGGGACATAGTCGCTGCAAACGCGCCACATCCGTCCGTCCGTTTTGTTGTAGGCGATTGTCGCTATATTTTTGTTTTTCTCCGCAGGGGGAGCGGAAGTAATGATGCAGTATTCCGGTCCCAGTTGGCTGAGTTCGCGGCACCATGTGAAGGCTTCTTCGGGGGTGAGGTCCGGACGGTAGGGACGACCGGACAGGAAAGCGGCTTCGGTCAGGTTGGGAGTGATGACTTTGGCCTGGGAGCAGAGTTGCCGCATGCCTTTTACCATAGCGTCGTCCATGCCGGGATAGAGTTGCCCGTGGTCGCCCAGGACGGGGTCGACCAATATGAAGTTGTCCGGGGTTTTAAAGTCGTTGAAAAAACGTTCCACAATCTGCATTTGCCGATAGGAGGCCAAATAACCGGAATAGAGGGCGTCAAAGTGTAAATCGAGTTCTTTCCAATGGTCGATGATGGGTTGCATTTGGTCCGTGAGGTCGAAACTGCGGAAGTCCGGGTATTCGCTGTGGGCGGAGAGAATGGCCGTGGGTAGCGGGCATACCTGGTAGCCCATATAGGATAAAATGGGTATGGCTACAGTCAGAGAAGCCCTGCCATAACCGGAAAGGTCGTGAATTGCTGCGATTTTTTTCATGTTGCAAAGATATGACAAAGAAACGAAAGTGGATTTGAAATGCAGAACGAATGTTGTCTGTTGATGATTTAACAATCATTGCCCGATGGGCCTGCAATCAATTCAATGGCTTCTTTCCCGGTCAGGTGTTCAATATCAAGACAAATCATAAGCATGTGTGTGAATCCTTTGTCTATTTCTCTGTGCAAACCAATCTCATCATTTGGATTATATTTAATCCCAAGTGTATAAGCCGCCTTTAGTTTTTCAGATGAGGATTCAATGATGTGAATTTTGCCAAATGCTATGACACTGCGAAAAAATGTTGTGAATTTCTCTGGCTGAACGTCATCTCGTTCTGTTACGCAAAAAGAAGCTTTGTCATGGTTTCGGATAGCATCTATTTTGTGACCGGACAATGCGCTGTGAAAGAATAATTTACCGTTACTATATACAAAACTGATGGGTACTGCGTACGGATAACCATTATCTCCGAGCAGAGCTAAAGTGCCGGATGTTGCATTTTTTAGGATTTCGATACACCTTTCTTTTGTGAGCTGTTGGCGTTTACGCCTCATTTCCCGGAAGTTCATGTAGTGATATAATTTTAAGATTTGAGGGCTGCAAGAATTCTCGGCGACTCCTTCTAAGAAGTTACAAATTTATTCATTTTTCCGGTAATTATTGCAGGGCATCGTTGCGATTATTTCTATTTCCGGTAAAAATGAAAAAGTTTTCCGTACCGGAAATGATTTGGTTGTTGTGTCATTCTTTTTTTTTTTTTTTTTTTTTTTTTAAAATATTTTTTATTATATTTTTGTTTTAAAATTATGTGGTTTTGTTTTAAAAAATTAATATTATTTTTA
>ERZ778513.836-NODE-836-length-22190-cov-13.493065_pt1 | contig 22190 bp, 15 predicted proteins | sample MGYA00510345_ERZ778513 | MGnify/ENA primary metagenome ERZ778513 (study PRJEB29527, sample SAMN07138966) | mouse gut metagenome | material: feces | host: mouse | place: China:Nanjing | collected 2016-01-25 ... | reverse complement strand
TTTGTTTATTTTGACAGCAAAGGAGGGCGACAAGGATAACGGCTGCATTGTCAATACTGTTTCGCAGGTTACGACAGAACCAAATCGTATTGTGGTAGCAGTGAACAAGAAAAATTACACACATGATATGATTGTGCGGACAGGGGTATTTAATGTATCAATTTTAACAGAGAAATCTAAATTTGAAACATATCAGCACTGGGGTTTCCAAAGTGGTGCAGACGTCGACAAGACCGTAGCGATTTCTTTTGAGCGTTCAGAAAATGGGGTGATTTATATTGCAGAGGAAACCAATGCATATCTTTCAGCGAAGGTTGTTTCTGCGACAGATCTCGGCACACATACTTTGTTTTTAGCGGATGTGACAGACAGCGCGGTTTTGTCACAAGATAGTTCTGTGACCTATAGTTATTATCAGAATAATATTAAGAAAGCGCCTGTGGCAGCAGATAAGAAAAAAGGATTTGTCTGTACTGTATGTGGGTACATTTATGAGGGAGAGGAACTTCCAGCGGATTTTGTGTGTCCTTGGTGCAAGCATCCAGCATCGGATTTTAAACGATTGGAATAGGTTTCGTTGTTTTGTGCGAATACGATTCAGATGCTTTTAAGGGGAAATGCAATGAAAATAGCAGATATGCACTGTGATACAATCTCTGAGATTTGGGAGAGTCGAAAGATAGGAAAACCGCAGCAGCTTTTTCAAAATAGTCTGCATGTGGACATTCAAAAGATGCAGAAGGCACATTATCTTTTGCAGAATTTTGCACTTTATATAGATTTAAAAAAGGGAATTGACCCATTTGCCTATGTGTTAGAATTGGTTGATGTTTTTCAAGATGAGATGCAAAAAAATGAGAAGTATATTTGCCCTGTAAAAACTTATGGTGAAATCATTGCAAATGAAAAACAAGGAAAAATGTCTGCGTTGATGACGATAGAGGAGGGCGGATGCTGTAAAGGAGAGATTCAAAATTTGGAGACATTATATCAGTTGGGAGCACGCATGATGACACTTACGTGGAATTATCCCAATGAGCTTGCAAGTCCCAATATTTTTGACAAGGATTCTTTACTTTCTGCGAAAGGATTTCCTATATTTGATGCTTCTGTAGGCTTGACAGAAAGAGGCTTCTTGTTTATAGAACGAATGGAAGAACTTGGTATGATTATTGATGTTTCTCATTTGTCGGATGCAGGATTTTGGGATATTGCAAAACATACCAAAAAGCCATTTGTTGCAAGTCATTCCAATGCGCGTGCACTGTGTGGTCATGCGCGCAATTTGACAGATGATATGATTCGGGTGATTGCAGATCGCGGGGGTGTGATTGGTCTAAACTGCTATGGACGATTTCTGAATGCGGTCAATGATGATTCTTCTAGCGTTGCAAGATTGGCAGAACACGCGCGCCATATTCTAAATGTTGGTGGCGGGGAATGCCTTGCTCTTGGAACCGATTTTGATGGTATGAATGGGCGACTTGAAATGCAGGATTGTTCTCAGATATATAAATTGGTTCGTGAACTTGAGCACAAACATTTTACGGACAATGAGATTGAAAATATTTTGTCTCAAAATGTTATGCGCGTGTATAAAGAATTGCTATAAAATATTGTTGAAGACTGTTTGTGTGTATGATACAATGGACGAGTAACAGCGTGTATTTCAAAGAATATTGAAATATACTTAAAAAATAAGGTCTGTTAAAAACAGATAGAAAAGGAAGGTGTTTTATGCAAAAGGGAAAATGGAGTAAAAGGGCTGCAAAGCTGATTTTTTCCTTCCTGTTTGCAGCGTTATTGTTGGTATGGCTTCCAGCAGAGGCATTTGCGGCGGAGGTTACATTGACAGTAAACAACTGCGTGATTACAGGAAAAGATATCACAGTTGTAGCATCAGGACAGGTGCAGCCAGCTCCCGATGGAATGTATTATTTATTTGAGTTAAAACCCTATGAGGAGGGGATTGGTGCAAGGCAAAATTACTGTGCATCAGTGCCAGCAGCGGAGGTAGCTACATTTACCGTCCCGTTGGACTTTAATACAGCAAATTCTAAGCTGTATTCTCGCTTTGTAGTGGCAATAGTGGAGAATGGTGTGTTTGTTCCAGTCAGCAATGAGTCTTACATCACCAATCCAGAAGCAGTTGCTTCCAAATCTACAGATTATCCAATCAGAAGCAAAAAAGGATTGACAGCGGATTGGCAGTACAGCACAGACCTCTCCACACTCGGCGCAGGTTATGCAGCATACGAGCTTGATATTAGCCGGTTCTTTACAGGCGGCGGTACAAACTATACTTATAATGGAAAAACCTACAGTTTTAATTCTGGCGTTGTAGGGGAATATGATATCGTATGCCAGAAGTTTGCAAAAGAAGGATGCAATGTGATTATGGTCATTAAAAATTCCTTCAATGCGGCAACTGCGGATTTGATTGCTCCATTGGCACGTGTACCAGGTAAAAACTGCTATGCCATGAATGTTTCAGAGCAGGGTGGTGTAGAAAAGATTGAAGCGCTGATGTCTTTCCTTGCAGGAAGATATGCGGACCAAAATAGCGCGATACATACATGGATTATTGGAAATGAGATTAACAACAATTCACCGTGGCACTATGCAGGTGATATTGGAGAAAAAGAGTTTTCAGAGTATTATGCAAAAGAGTTCCGTCTTTGCTACAATGCAATTAAGAGCCAGAATGCAGGAGCAAGGGTGTTTATAAATATTGATCAGCGCTGGATGCATACAGATGCCAACAAGTATGCATATCCGGGCAGAAATGTATTGGATAATTTTGCACAGTCTATCAATGCTACCGGCAATATTGACTGGGGCCTGTCAATTCACCCGCATCCAGTTCCACTGTTTAACTGCCAGTTCTGGAAGTTACCTCCAGGATATTCAGGAATGAAGAACCTTGTAGTGCATTCTGATAATACGAGAATGGTAAATCCAACAAACTTAGAGGTTGTAACAAACCATATGGCACAGCCATTCTTACTTGCACCAAATGGAAATGTACGTCATATTTTAATTTCTGAAATGGGATTTACTTCCATGAACCCGCAACTGGCAACAGACCAGAATATTCAGGCAGCAGCAATGCAGTACGCATATAAACTGGCTTCTTCCAATCCTTTTATTGAAGGTATTGTGATTCACAGACAGATTGACCATGCTTCTGAGGTTGCAAATGATGGTATGGCAGTTGGTATTAGAGATGCAGGCGGCGTTCCAAAAGTATCCTTTGAGATGTTTAAATATATGGATACCGCAGACCCAACTTATGCAAATTTTGCACTGCCATATATTGGCGCGTCAAGCTGGGCTGAGCTTGGATTAAATTAAGAAAATTAATTTATTGAGTAGGGAAAGTTTTCCCTACTCAATTTGCGTTTAAAATAGACTTCCTAAATTTCTAGAATTGTATTTCATAATAAGTTGCGTTATGTGTTAGTGGGCTGCGCTTTTGATAATCAAATAGAATATAACTAGGAGTTTGTAATTTGTGTGTGCGGTCCTCCGCGCGTTCTTTCCAGACAGGATAGAAGAAACATTCAATATGTGTCATACGCAAAAGTTGCGCGGAAGTATATCCACTGTAGCCTTTGAGATATTTGGGTGCTTGTTCTTCTTGAATATAAAACTTGTTGCGTTGTTGACGGTCCGTTTTGTTTTCGGGAGAGAAATTTGGCCTGCTTTTTAGATTTTCACGCAGATATAAATCAAAGATAAGCAGTTCAATATAAAGTGCGCGTTTGTCTGGGGCAATAGAACAAGCAAATTCTAATAAAATCTGGTAGCGATAGTTTCTTGATGGTGCATTCATAAAATATCCGTTTGTGTGGTAGTAATCTGTAAGTGCGTCAAACAGATGAAATGGAGAGATAAATTCTTGTTGTAGGACAGAAATGGTATGCAAAAATTGGCCAGAATTATAATAAATTTCCACCATTTCTGCAATCCCCTTTAATTTAAGGATTTCTTCATAATGAAGCCATTTGGTGTACAGAACTTCGTAAGGAGGTTTCGATTGATACACAATACCATATTCTTCTACGCACTGCTCTATAGGGGAACCTTTTAATACTTTCAAAAATCCAAGCTGCAATTGATCGGGTGCCATCGCATACACTTCATTAAAGGAATGAACAAAGCTGTCATAATCTTCATAAGGAAGTCCTGCAATCAAGTCAAGATGCTGGTGAATATTCTCAAAGCTGTGGATTTGCGCGATATTTTGGCGCAATGTTTCTATATTTGTATGGCGATTAATGGCCTTTAAAGTCGTTTGATTTGTGGATTGTACTCCAATTTCAAGTTGAATGAAACCGGGACGCATATTGCGCAGAAGTCCGATTTGTTTTGGTGTCAATAAATCTGCTGCAATCTCAAAGTGAAAATTTGTGATATTGTTATCATTTTCTAATAAATACTGCCAGATAGAAACTGCATGTGTTTGATTGCAATTAAAGGTGCGGTCAATAAATTTTACTTGTGGTACATTGCAGTCTAAAAAATATTGTAGTTCTGATTTGACTGTATTGATATCACGTAGACGTACTGTTTTGTCAATGGCAGAAAGGCAATAGGCACACTGGAATGGACATCCGCGTTGGGATTCATAGTAGAGAATGCGATTTAGGAAAGGTGCTAAGGCATTCTTTTTGCTGTCTGTTTTGTCCGCAGAAAAATCAACATGATATAAAAATGGAAGTTTGTCAATATTGGTGTATGCGCGCTCACCTGTAAAACCATCTTTACAGACGATTCCTTTTATACTTGATAAAGAAATTGTCTTCTCCCAATAATAATACAACAATTCCAAAAAAGTTTCTTCTCCTTCGCCAACCATAATACCAGAAAGTTGAGGAAATAGCTGCATTATTTTTTCCGCATGAAAAGAGACTTCTGGCCCGCCAAGCCAAAGTTCTGTTTCAGGAAGAATTTTTGGAAGCTCTGTTAATAGTTCCTGCACAATATTCCAGTTCCATATATAGCAAGAAAAGGCGGCTACTTGTGGTCTTTTTTGATAGATATCAGCTAGGATAGTACTTGAAAGCTGATTGATAGTGTATTCTGCAATCTCAAGAACACAGTCATTTGGGTAAGGCAAATAATATTTGTCTGCATAGGCTTTTAAACTGTAGATTGCTGGATTTGAGTGGATATATTTTGCATTGATTCCAATTAAGAGAACTGTCATAGAGAATGCTCCTTTACTGTTCGTAAATTCCTTTCATATGCGTTTATTATAGCAAAAAAAGTGCCTTTGCCACAAGTTATTTTTGGACAAAAGAGATGTGTTACCATTTCGTTTTGGATGTTCCTATTATTGTGATTCAATTGGTTGTGTGATATAATTTTTTCGTTGTTGGTAGGACTACAATTTTGTTTTTCTATGAACGCATAGAAAAATAAAATTGTTATTAATTAGAGTAGGAAATGGGGAATGGCAGTGTATAAAATATTTATTGTGGAAGATGACGAGATGATTGCAGCAGGACTAAAACGTCATCTAGAAAGTTGGGATTATAAAGTGGTATGTGCGCAGGATCTGGCAAATATTATGCCAGAGTTTGTATATGCGGCGCCACAACTGGTGTTGATGGATATTAAATTGCCTTTTTATAATGGATATTATTGGTGCACTGAGATTCGGAAAGTTTCTAAAGTGCCAATTATCTTTCTCTCGTCGGCAGCCGATAATATGAATATTGTTATGGCAGTGAATATGGGTGGAGATGATTTTATTGCAAAGCCATTTGATTTGGATGTTTTGACAGTAAAAATTCAGGCGATGCTTCGTAGAAGTTATGATTTTGTGAGTCAAAGTGTTGTTTTGGAACATCAAGGGGCAATGCTAAATCTGACAGAGGCGACACTGACATATGGCACAGAGAAGCTGGAGCTTACAAAGAATGAACTGCGTATTTTACAGATATTGATGGAAAATAAAGAGAAAGTTGTAGCGAGGGATACATTGATGACAAAACTTTGGGAGAGTGACAGCTATATAGATGAAAATACATTGTCAGTAAATGTGAATCGTCTGCGTAAAAAACTTGAGTGTGCAGGACTTGTAGACTTTATACAGACAAAAAAGGGAATAGGATATCGTGTAGGATGAAAGATTTTAAAGTGTATATTAAAGAAAGGATTCGATGGCTTGCAGTGATATTATTTTTGGCATTGGTAATGACTGCAACGATGCTTCTGAATGGAATCTCTATTCAAGAAATTGGGTATGGATTACTGTTATGTATTTTTGTTACTGTGGTGGCAGTTGTTACTGGATACAGCAGACATTGTGAAAGTTTGCATCTGCTCAAAGAAGTGCGTAAAAATATTGACGGAATATCCAATCATATAAAAGAGCCAGAATATCTATATGAGGAATATTATCAAGATTGTATTCGTGCACTTGTGCAGGAGAAGGATAAAATTCAAAATGAAATGCGAAATCATCAGCAGGATATAACTGCATATTATTCCATGTGGGTTCATCAGATTAAGACGCCGATTGCAGCGATGAAACTTTTACTCGATGAGGAGATGAATTTATATTTAGAGACAGACGAAATAGGAGAAAATGACATGTGTGTCATAAATTCCAGAGAAAAACAAAACGAATTATTTCGGATTGAACAATATGTTGATATGGCTTTACAATACACACGCCTAGAGGCACAGACCAATGATTTTGTGTTACAAAATATTGCACTCGACGAGGTAATTCGATTGTCAATTTATAAGTATGCAAAACAGTTTATTCATAAACAGCTTCAATTGACTTATAATCCACAACAGATTACGGCTGTAACCGATAAAAAATGGTTGGGATTTGTGATGGATCAGTTGTTATCAAATGCTGTCAAATACACAAAACAAGGCGGTGTTACAATTCGAGTGTGCCGTACAAATCCATTACAGAAGGCAAATTTGGAAAATGGTATTGAACAAGAGAAGGAAGTAAAACATTGGTATGAGAAAGAGACCCCTGAAAATGAAAGTATACGAATTATAGTGGAAGATACAGGAATTGGTATTCGTGCGGAAGACCTTCCAAGAGTTTGTGAAAAAGGTTACACAGGGTATAATGGTCACGCAGATAAGTATTCTACAGGGATAGGGCTTTATTTGTGTCAAGCGATATTAAAAAAACTTGGACATCAGTTTCAGATAACGTCGGAGCAAGGAAAAGGGACGAAAGCCGAGATTATTATCTCATAAAAATTTGAAGATAGTTGGTGCATTTGTGATAAGGGATATTCGATATTTTGGAAGTCTGCCCGTGTTTTCAGCACTGTTATTTTGGCAGGAGCAAGGATTTTCTCTGATATAGAGGAGATTGTATTTATTTTGTATACAGTAATTTATCTGGTTTTGGAGATAACTGCTATGTTGAGTTCTATGATATTTAGAAAAATATAGGAATGGAGTTTAGTTTTTGTTCTGTCTAGTAACATGGAAATATTTATGGTAAAATAAAAAAAGAACCATATAATACACAATTGTTTATGGGAGTTTGTGTGAAATTTTAATTTCACACAGGAAAAACGCAAAAGACAGCGTTTTTCATTTCTATTTGAGCCGCAAAGGCGGCATGGGGGGATTACTATGAAACGAAAAATAAAACAGTTCTCAACGGTAGTATTATTGATAAGTATGCTGGGAGGATGCGCTTCACCAAAACAGTCTGGGGAAATACCATTTTCAACAGAAGTGCAAGAAGTTGTGGAAGTGCCGTCGGTGGAACAGACAGAACCTGTAAAGATTACAGAGAAGGCAGCAGTTGGTGCGCGACCGATGCTAATACAGACTACAATGAAAACAGAAAACAACAATATAATACCAAAGGTGGCACCATACACAGTATCGCCAGATTTGAGTAATCTGGAGAATTTGTGGCAATTTTATAGCTTGCAACAGGGCGGTGAGATGGCAGATAAATTAGCCAAAAACGGTTTTGTTGTGTCTGGAAGTGCAGGTGCCGAGTTTTTTGAAATCTATGAGACAAACCGTTATGATATGATTCCTAATTTTGTGACAGTGGATTCTCTTATGCATACATATCACTTGTATTTTGCATATCTGTTAGAAAACATTGAGAAAGAGTATCTATCCAATGCACTTGTGAATCTTTCTAAAAGAATGCTTGACAATAGTAGAGCGCAATATAAGGCACTTAAAGGCAGCGAGTGGGACAGCGCAGCAAAGCGCAATGTGGCATTCTTTACGGTTGGCAATATGCTGCTTGATGATAACACAGTGATTGACAGTGACGTGGAGGAGATGGTGTCTTATGAATTAGAGAATATTCGTCAGACACAGGGAATTAGTGTCTCGCAGATTTCATCAGAAATGGAAGACTACTCGCAGTACATTCCGCGAGGATATTATGAGGGAAATGAACAGCTTGAGCGATATTTTAAGGCGATGATGTGGTATGGCAGAATGCACTTTACACAGAAGGAGGAAGACATGGATAGAAGTGCATTGCTAATGACCTTGGCTCTTTCAGACGATGCGCAGGCGTTTCAACTGTGGGAATCTATCTATGCAGTGACTTCCTTTTTTGCAGGGGCGAGTGATGACCTTGGCGTGTGCGAGTACGCATCAGTTTTACAGGAAGCGTATGGTGTGGATTGTACCATTGACAATCTGATAGGAAATGCAGATGCTTTTTTAACATTTCATAATGGGACAGCAACACTCCGTACTCCACAGATTAATTCAATTCCAGTTTGGGAAGATGAAGAAAATGTGATTTCAGGATTTCGCTTTATGGGGCAACGGTTTACGATTGACGCAGCAATCATGCAGCGGTTGATATACAAGAATGTGGGGAATAACAGTGCAGGTGAGAAACGGATGCTGCCGGATGTGTTAGATGTTCCAGCGGCACTTGGCAGCGATATTGCATTCACACTTTTAGAAGAAAAAGGGGATACATCTTATGCGGGATATCCAGAGGCAATGGAAAAGCTCCGTGAGGGGTTAGCGCAGGAGAATACGGCATTGTGGTCTTCAAGTTTGTATGCAGGGTGGCTTTATACTCTTCGACCGCTTCTTGATGTCAAGGGCGAGGGATATCCAATATTTATGCAGAATGAGGAGTGGCTCAAAAAAGATTTGGAGTGTTTTGCAGGAAGTTATGCAGAATTAAAACATGATACAATTCTCTATGCAAAGCAAGTCTATGCAGAGATGGGTGGAGGTGTGGACGAAGAACCAGATGACAGAGGTTATGTGGAACCCGAACCACTTGTGTATGAACGTTTTGCAGAACTTGCCAGCCAAACTGCAAAGGGACTGAAAAGGTATGGAATGCTTGATGCAACAGACGAGGAAAGTTTACTGCGTCTTGAAGAAATAGCAAAACGAATGTTTGCAATTTCAAAAAAAGAGCTTCAAGAGGAACTTTTGACAGACGAGGAATTTGAGTTTATTCGCGCATATGGCGGCTACATAGAGCATTTTTGGTATGAGGCAGTGAAGCAAGCAAGTGATGACGAGACAGTAAATGCATTGAAATATCCAGCAGCGGTTGTGGCAGATATTGCGACAGACCCAGATAATGGATTGGCACTTGAGGTTGCGACGGGCGATCCTTCCATGATTTATGTTGCGATTCAAGTGGATGGTACTGTTAAAATTGCAAGGGGAAGTGTCTTTTCCTTCTATCAGTTTCCATGGCCTTCTAATGATAGGTTGACAGATACCAAATGGCGTCAAATGATGGGGATTGAGTTGAATGAAGATGGCCACTATAGTCAAGATAGACCCATTGCAAAGCCTGATTGGACAGAAAGTTATCGGCTATCATGATATGTGGGAGTAAGAAAATTTTTATGGCGCTGGCTGTTGTCAGCGCTGTCATTTTTGTGTTGTGGGGGATAAAACTATTTTTAACGGAAATTCCTTTGTGGGTTCGATGGGAAGAAAATACTTTTATGGATAAGAGCGGCAATTATGAAATTGCGTTGCACCATAAAAAAGTCTGTGTCAAATATGACAAAAGTGTTATCTGGAGTTCACCAAAAGAAGTCAAAGTACAGAAAGTGCTTTCCTGCGATATTGACAATGATGAAATGGAAGAACTGGTTCTTTTGTGCTGGAAAATTGGGCGATTTGGAAAACATAAACCATTTTGGGTTGCAGATGAGGAAGATACTTGGTCACAACATCTTTTTGTATATGAGTATGAGGCAGAACGGATTCGCCCAAAATGGATGTCATCTTATCTGGGACAGGATATTGTAGATATGAAATCAAACGGACAAGAAGCGCCGTATATTCGACTATGGATGCAGGAGCCAGAGGGAACAATGAGTAGTTGGTTCTGGGATTCATGGGGATTTCAGCGGGAGGAAAATAACATTTCCTTTTGCGTATTTGGTGATGTGCTTGCACACAAACCTATTTACAACTATGGTTTGCAAAAAGAACCATCTTTTGGATTTTTATTTGAGAATGTGCAGGAGATTCTTGATGACAGTACTGTGTCTATTATTAACCAGGAGACACCGTTGACAGATAATCCAGCAATGTATGGGGATTTTCCAAGGTTTGGAACACCTGTGCAGGTGGGACAGGCAATTGTAGATGCAGGATTTGATATAGTGACTTGTGCGACAAACCATGCGCTTGACCGAGGCGTGGAGGGGGTGGATTTCACCAAAAAATTTTTTGAAAGCAATGACATAAAGTGTCTTGGTATACAGACTTCTGAGGAGGCAACAAGAAATTTATATACTATTATTAGAAGAAATGGCGTGCGCTTTGCACTATTAAATTTTACTTATGGCACCAATGGAATTTCGATTCCAAAAAGTTTCCCCAATATGGTGCATCTCTTTTCGGAGAAAGAGGTGCATAATGCATTGGAACAGGCAAGATCTGTCGCGGACTTTGTAATTGTCTTTGCGCATTGGGGAACAGAGTACGCACAAAAACCAGATGCTTTTCAAAAAATGTGGACGCAGATATTTCTGGAGTGTGAAGTGGATGTAGTGGTGGGTACGCACCCACATTGTTTACAGCCATATGAGTTGCTTGTGAACGATAATGGGCATCAAATGTTAGTCTATTATTCCATTGGAAACTATATTAGTGCCCAGTCTGAAAAGAGTTGTGTCAAGGGTGGTGTGGCCCAATTTACAATAGGACTTACACCAGATGGATATCAACTTACAGAGTATATGCTACAGCCGCTTGCGATTACTTGGCATGAAGGTGGAAAATATACAGTGGAATGTTTGATAGAAAAAGGGAATAACGAATGATATTAAAAAAGATGATACCAAAAGATTTTTATAAATTGTTCCGAACCAGAAATATGGAGGCATACATGACATTTCTGGTTGCTATCTATGATGAAAACAATGAGATTTATAGAGCACTTGGACTCACTATAGAAGATGGACAAGCAATTATTGGTGAAATAATTAGCCGGATGCAGATTGAGTGGATGGAGGATGGCGAGGAGATAACAGAATTAGGCGAAAATATGTTTTTTGGAAGTTCGGGTACGCCTTCTGCCATCTTAAATACACTGGTTCGCTGGGGGTGGATAAAACAGGATTATGACGAGCAGCTAAACACTTATATTTTGTCTTTTCCAGAGTATAGTCAACTCTATGTGGAGCTGTTTAAAAAGCTGGTAAGTGAGGATGACAGCAGGGAGCGGGAGAGTATTCTTTCTATTTACAGTGCGCTTTTTACTTATCAGGCAGATCAGGAAAAAAATAATGATATTCTGAAAAGTGCACTGATCACTTCAAAGAATTTGGAAACGCTACTTTCTAATATGCAAAATGGAATGCGGACATACTTTGATGTGCTTTCAAGAAGCAAGAATTTTATTGAGATACAGCGTGTACTTGTGGATGAGATTAATAATAGTGACAGTGAAAGATATGCGATTCTGACAACCTCGGATAGTTTTTATCGCTATAAGGAATCTGTGAAGGAATTGATCAGTCATATTTTGTATCAGCATGACCAGAAAAAGTCAGCTCTTTTGAAAACATTGTATTTATGCAAAAAGGAAACATCAAAGTACATTCATATTCAAAAAGCGTTACAATACAGTGATGAGGCAGTTGAGCTTGTCTATAAAATAGAACGTCAGTTTGATTTGATAGAAAGAAAATATAACAAACTTGTGGAGCAAAAAGCGGTCTTTGCCAAGCGTGCCCTTGCTAGAATCCATTATATTTTTCAGGAGGGTGATGTGGAGGAGAACAGTGTAATCGGACTCGTTCGGTTGATTGAAAAAAGTAGTAATTCAGAGCAGATTTTGGAAGATTTAAGTGGAAAAATTTCATTGACAGCGCCGTTTAAGATGTTTGATGACAATAGTATTTATAAGCGGCATGACAGCGGGGAGAAACTTTTTCAGCCACTAGCAGTGGAACAATCAGAAGAACAGGAAAAAACAAAAATCACTGATTTTGTGCCAAAACCGCGCTACACCAAAAAAGAATTGCAGGCGTTTTGCGCGCGCAATGTAAAAGATGGTATATTTCAGGCGACGACTGAGACGGTTCAGTCGGTGGAAGACTTGGAAAAATTGTTGTTTTTGTGGCAGGAAGTTACTGGAAAGCAACCAAAGCAAGATCCGGTGTTGCTTGGAGGAGAGCTTCAGAGTAGAGAAGGATTTACTTTTTCAGAGCTTCGCATTACGATAGAGGAGGGTGCTGATGATGAAATACATGGATGAGTTGTCGCAAAGTGAGGCGGCGGGAATTAAGAAAACAATACAAGATTTGTTTCGGCAAACCTGTATTTTGCAAGTAAAATGTGACCCAGTGACTCTAGTGCAACGGGATAATCCTCGCTATCGCATCTGCGCAAATCACAGAGAATTTATTGCAGATTATCTGTCAGTACTTGACTGTGAGCTTGTGCATGACCCGCAGGAGCATATTTTCCGCATTAAGGGAGAGGGAATGCCCATTGATAAACTTACGCTGACTGGAACGCGTATTTTACTATTACTCAAGATGATTTATCGGAATAAAATTATGGGAGAAGGATTGGATGCAACCGTGACATGTCTTCGGGAAATCAGAGAGATTGGGAGTAATACCAATCTGTTAACACGGAAGCTGGCGGCACAAGAATGGCAGGATGCATTGTCCACACTCAAGATACATCAGATAATAGAGTTGCCGGGCGCAATTGGAAATCTTGAAGATGATACACCGATTTATATTTATAGTACGATTAATATTTTTTGCTCGTCGGTGGAAATCAATGAACTGATTAAAAAGTATGAGGAGTCTACAAGTGAAGAAAGCGAAGAAGATATTTAAGAGGATGTGTCTTAATAATTGGGGAGGAATTACGCACCAAATCTTGGAGTTTCATGAGTATGTCAATCTGTTTAGTGGAATGAGTGGTTCTGGAAAGTCAACAGTGATGGATGCCATACAAGTTATTTTGTACGGCAGCATCTCGTCAAGCTTTCTAAATAAAGCAGCGGATGACGCGAAAAATAAACGGAGTGTTTTAAGTTACTTAAAAGGAGAGCAGAAAGACGGAACAGCAAACCGCGCGGGGAAGGATTTCTGTTCAATTATTGTGCTTGAGATTGAGGATACAGGAAGTCATACTGCGAATTGTGTGGGATTGGCCTTTGAGGTGCGGAAAAACGATACAGAGATTCGAAAAATGATTTATTTTAGTCATTCTGGCAGAATGCCGCAACAGGGATATTTGACAGAGGCAGGATATCCATTTACCAATCAGGAGATTAGAAAGTTGGTCGAGGAGCGCGCCGCAGGCAGTGAAAATCGAGGACGCAGTGATGTGAATCGCATCTATCCCTCTAAGGAAGCGTACACCAATGCACTTTATGACAGTTTGCTTGGCTACATTGATGGAAAGCGGTTTCATGTGATGGAAAAGAGTGCGATCGCGCTTAAAATGACAGATGGAACGGGACAGTTTATCAAGGATTATATGTTTCCAAAAAATGACGGGGATATTATTGGAAAGATTAGCGAACAGCTTGGAGCCTATCGCGACATTCAGGAAAAGATTAAAGATATGCGCAAAAGAATTGCACTTTTGAGCGAAGTACAGGAAGCCGGAAAACATAAGGCAGAGGTTAGTGCGGATATTTTGCGCGCTAGGGCAATGATACAGTGCGTGGAAGTTTTAGAGCTTGAGAATAAGATTGCGGCGGATGCGCAGGAGATTGAAAATGCAGCACAGGAGTTGATACGTCTTACAGAAGCAGCAAAGAAAATAGAAATTGAGATGAATGATATTGATGGAGCGTTGATTCAGGTATCAGCAGAACTCAAGGCAAGTGATGTAGGGATAAAACAAGACCAGCTTAAGGAGCTTGTCAAATTGCAGCAGATGTATGCGGCAGACAGCGAACAATGGCGTAAGATTACAAATGGGTTGCGCAAATGGGAGGAGGATGAAATTGTCACGGATTATGTGAGCAATCCAATGCTCAATAAAATTGCTGCGTTCTGTAAGGGAAAAGTGGATGAGGAATTATGTCAAAATCTTAGAAAAAGTATCTTGAATGCAAAGAAAGGGATTGATGAGATTTTTGAGGAATATAATGAGCAACGGCGTGCGTTGGAAAGGGAAATTCAAGAACTGACTCGGCTGGTAGATGATATGCAAAATGACAGAAAGCCATATTCGTCGACGTTAAAAGAAGCAAGAGTGGCATTGGAGCGCAGGTTGACGGACACTTATGGTCGTGTGATTAAAGTCAATATTTTTGCTGATTTGTTTAATGTGGAAGATGCAGAGTGGAAAAATGCGATCGAGGGTAGATTAGGACGATTAAAACATTCACTTGTGACAGAACCAAAGTATGCGCATGATGCTGCTAGAATCTTTCGTGAGATGAAAAAATATGAGGAAGTTGAGTTGATTGATACAGATGCGGTTTTAAAACAAAAGGCATTTGTTGAGGATAACTCTTTATATGAAGCAGTAAAAACAGAAATCCCCTATATGGATGCGTGTCTGAAAAGATATCTAGGAAGAATACAGAAGTGTCATACGATCGAGGAGTTGGAAACGGTTCGTGATGGTGTGACGCCAGACTGTTATTCCTATAGCAATTTTATTTTTCGTCATCTTCGCAAAGCGGATTATGAACGATATGCATGTATTGGGACAAAAGTATCGAAAGCGAAGTTGGAAGGATATTGCGAAAGTTTACAGAAACAGGAGACAGAATACGCAGAAGTTCGGCGTGTGACAGAACGGTTGAAGGCAGCGGCAGGATTTGAGGATTTAAACAATGATGCAGCGTATTTTATCCGCCTGTCAAAAGCGGGAAAAGAACTAAATAAAGTGACTGGGCAAATCACAGATCTTAGACAGGAGATTGAGCGGATCTTGGAGGGTGAGTTTAAGGAGCTTCAAGATCGTAAAAACCGATTAACCGAAAAGAAAGAAAACAAACGGGTGGAGCAGAGTCAAAATCAGAATCTAATCAATGAATACACTCGAAGGAAAAGTCATAGAGAAGGAGAATTAAAGACACTTCAGCTAGATTTGGAAGAAAAGCGTTCTGTATATAAAACAGATATTCGGATTATGGAGGAAGTTCGACAGCAGTTGGAAACGCGCTCTGGCCAAACAATACGCAGCAGGCTGTTGACACAGATTAACCATTTAGAGGAACAAGAACAGGCGGAGATAGAGACACTTCAAAATGCTAGAAACCGCTTTAACAGAGAATATCCGTCGGTTGGCTTTAACGGTGCAGAGAAAGATAATACAGTGTATGATCGGTTGCTGCGGGACTATCAAAACGATTATGAACCGAAATATGAAAGTGAATTTGAAAAACAGTGTAGTCTGATATACAAAAGCCTGCGAGAAAATGTGATAGCGACCATTCATGGTGATATCAATGCAGCAAAACGACATACACATGAAATTAATAGGTTGTTGCGAGAAACCAATTTTGCGGACAGTACCTATCAAATAAAGATTGAACCAGCGAGAGATGCGAAGGGACAATTTTATGAGATGCTGACAGCGCCAGAACTTGACAGTAAAAATATTAGAACCGATTTGACAGAAGGGCAAATAAACATTGGAGAGGACGTTTTTTATCAGAAATATGAGCAGAAAATAAAGTTGCTAACAGATAAATTTATGCCATTGCGGGAGGAAGATGGAAGAATCCGAGAACAGCGTATTCGAGATATGGAGGACTATGCAGATTACAGAAATTATCTTTCTTTTAGTATGTATGAGCAGGTGACAGATGCAAACGGAACTGTTGTTCGAGAAAATTATGTGGATGAAATGGCTGGGCGCGACTCTGGCGGCGAGGGACAAAATCCAAAATATGTGGCATTGCTTGCGGGATTTGCAATGCTTTATAGCACACAGAGTAGTAGAGATTCCAAAATTAAATTGGTATTACTTGACGAAGCGTTTTCAAAAATGGATCAGGAGCGCAGTGCAGTCTGTTTAAAATATGCGCGCAAAATGGATTTACAGTTAATTGTCTGTGTTCCTGACGAGCGTTTGCAGTCGCTTATTCGGAATGTGGATTGTGTGTATGGTTTTCGGCGTTTTCAAAATCGGATTTCGATGATGCATATTGATAAAGGAAATTATCTTGAGTTATTGGAAGGAGAGAATGTGCATGGAACAACAGATGACTCTTTTTGACAGAGAATTGCCACAACCGTTAGCGGCACGTCTGCGTCCACAATCCTTGGAGGAATACGCAGGACAGACACATTTGCTCGGAAAGGGAAAAGTGCTGCGCCGTCTAATTGAGAACGATCAAGTGTCCTCCATGATTTTTTGGGGACCACCGGGTGTTGGCAAGACAACGCTTGCACGGATTATTGCAGGCAGAACAAAATCGTCTTTTATTGATTTTTCAGCAGTGACAAGTGGCATTAAGGAAATTCGCACTGTGATGGAACAGGCGGAACAAAACCGTAGATTTGGAGAGCGAACAATTGTATTTGTAGACGAGATTCACCGTTTTAATAAGGCACAGCAGGATGCTTTTTTGCCATTTGTAGAGAAAGGTAGTATTATTCTGATTGGTGCTACAACAGAGAATCCGTCATTTGAGATTAATAGTGCACTTTTGTCGCGGTGTAAAGTATTTGTATTACATGCACTTACTATCGAAGAATTGACAGCACTTTTGTCGCGTGCATTAAAAGATAGCAGGGGTTTTGGAATGCAACAGGTGCATATTTCAGAAGAATTGCTTCAAGCAATTGCAAACTTCGCCAATGGAGACGCAAGAAACGCACTGTCTACGCTGGAAATGGTTGTTTTAAATGGTGATATTGATGAAAGTGGGGCAGTCACAGTCACAAGGGAAACTTTAGAGCAGTGTATCTCAAAAAAGTCTTTGTTGTATGATAAAAAGGGCGAAGAACATTATAATTTAATCTCTGCCTTGCATAAGTCTATGCGCAATTCTGATCCAGACGCGGCAGTCTACTGGCTTGCAAGAATGCTTGAAGCAGGAGAAGACCCACTCTATGTTGCAAGACGTGTGACACGTTTTGCGAGTGAAGATGTTGGTCTTGCTGATCCACAGGCACTTCCTATCGCAGTGGCAGCGTATCAGGCGTGTCATTTTATTGGTATGCCAGAGTGCAGCGTCCATCTGACGCAGGCGGTGATATATCTGTCGCTTGCGCCAAAATCCAACGCGCTTTATATGGCATATGAACATGCAAAGAAAGATGCGATAGAGCAGCTTGCCGAGCCAGTGCCACTTGTGATACGCAATGCAGTTACAGACTTGATGGGATCGTTGGATTATGGAAAAGGTTATCAATATGCACACGATACAAAAGAAAAAATTGCTCGTATGCAATGTCTTCCCGATTCTCTGTTGGGAAAAGAGTATTATCAGCCAACTACACAGGGAAAGGAAATTGCGTTTAAACAGCGTTTGGAGCAAATTAAGGATTGGAAAGCAAAAAATTGAGTACACGCTTAAAAAGACTATTTTCTTATTTTGCGCTAAATTTTTTCCGTCGATATTCATTCGGACTCATTTGATAATGTTGTCGAAATTTTCGGCAAAAATAGCCAGTACTTGAAAAACCTGTTTCTTCTGCAATGGAAGCGACAGGTTTTTGTGTTGTGCAGAGTTGTTCTGCTGCCTGCGCTAACCGGTATTGGATAAGATATGCCACCGGAGAAATATGAATGTTTGACTGAAATATCTGTAAAGCACCACTTTTGCTGATAGAGGTGGATGCCGCAATCATTTCAAGAGTAATTTGCTTTGTATAGTGGTCATGTATGTATTGCATCATTGTCTGCAATCTTGCTTGTTTGTGTCCAAAATGATATGGGTCTGATAGATTGGAAGTTAAGTCTATATGATTGAACAAAAGTTCCCAAATTTGTAAAAGAAGTTGTACAGTGGACAATTCATTGTCCTCTATTGTCTCCTGAAGGGTAAATATCTGTGATAAATTTTGCAAAATTTGATTTTGCCACATGATATGTGGATAAAAAATTTGGTATGGGGCAGATGCATTTAGAACAGGGCAAATATATTTTTCATAAAGCAGGCTTTTTTCAGGACCTAACAAGATTGGAGAAAATACAATATTGGGGACATAAGTGCTTCTTTTTGCCTCAAAACGGTGAAGAATGCCACTGTTAATAAATATACCGCAGCCTTGGTGTAGTTCTATTTTGTCTGTTCCTACAAGGCAGAGTGCGGTGCCGTTGACAACTGTGAGAAATTCCAGTTCATAATGCCAATGCCAATCAATTCGGTGAAAATCAAATTGCCAAATATTTTCTGGATAATAGGCAAAAGGATAATTGCTGTTTCCGTGTTGAACCGTTTCACGCAAAGTTTCGTCGGTAGTAATTTTGTAAGTGTTCATAAAAATCTCCTGATATAAGCGATTATAAAGAAAAATGACAACATTGTTTTGGATATATTTCTATCGTTTTCAAATAGTAGTTTTGGGATATTGTACCATAAAAATACGATTTTGTGCAATGACTTAGTATTGTTTATGCGATATAATCTCATTTATAAAAAGAAAAGATAAAAGTTGTACTTGATAGTTTAAACGCGTAGATTTTAAAAGGAGTATCAATATTAAAGATGAAAAACCAATATAATAAAACGATTACAGCTTGTTTTGTAGGATATATTGTACAAGCAGTGGTCAATAATTTTACGCCATTATTATTTTTGTTCTTTCAGAGAAGTTATCATATTCCGCTCTCGCAGATTACGTTGTTGGTGACATTTAATTTTGGGATACAATTGTTGATTGATCTTCTTTCTGTTGGATTTGTAGACAAAATAGGATATCGTGCCTCGATGATTACGGCGCATGTTTTATCTGCTGGGGGATTGATTCTATTAACAGTTTTACCAGAGATTTTATTGTCGCCCTTTGCTGGAATTTTAATTGCAGTTATGGTTTATGCGATTGGTGGTGGGCTTTTGGAGGTCCTTGTAAGTCCAGTTGTGGAGGCGTGTCCCTCTGATAATAAGGAGAAGGCTATGAGTATGTTACATTCTTTTTATTGTTGGGGACATGCAGGAGTTGTGTTGATTTCAACGTTGTTTTTCTATATAGCTGGCATTGAAAATTGGAAATACTTAGCTTTAATTTGGGCACTTATTCCAATTGGAAATGCGTTTGCTTTTGCAAAAGTTCCAATCGCACCGTTAATTGAGGACAGTGCATCAGGGTTACAATTAAAAGACTTGTTTCGGCTCAAGACATTTTGGATTTTATTTATTATGATGGTATGTGCAGGGGCGAGTGAACAGGCGGTTAGTCAGTGGGCTTCAACTTTTGCAGAGAAAGGGCTTGGAATTTCCAAAACAGCAGGTGATTTGGCTGGACCGATGGCATTTGCTATTTTAATGGGAACATCCAGATTGTTTTATGGCAAATATGGCGATCGGATTCATTTGGGGCATTTTATGGTTTATAGTAGTTGTCTATGCATTTTGTCTTATTTATGTATTTCCCTTTTGCCATTTCCACAACTTAGTTTGATTGCGTGTGCTGTTTGTGGGTTATCTGTTGGGATTATGTGGCCGGGAACTTTTAGCAAGGCATCTGCGGCATTGCCAAAAGGCGGGACGGCAATGTTTGCACTGTTAGCTTTGGGCGGAGATATTGGCTGTTCAGGAGGGCCAACACTGGTTGGAATGGTGTCAGATGCACTGGGAGATAACTTAAAAGTGGGTGTTTTGACGGGAATTATTTTTCCTGTGTTATTATTGATTGGAATTGTACTTTGTGACAGACAAAAGCAAAAAGCTTTAATGTAATTTTAAATAAAGAAAGAGAGGAAAAAGATGGAATTTTTAAAATGTAGTCCAAAATGGACAAGACAACCAAAACAGGTGCAGATTGATGAGAACAAAGTTGTGATGGTTACAGAGAAAGGAACAGATTTATGGGCACGTACTTACTATGGGTTTCAAAATGATAATGCTCCGGTATTTCAGATTGAGACGAGCGATCTGTTTTTCTCTTTCGTTGTAAAGACGGAGTTCGAGAGTACTTGTCGTTTTGACCAATGTGGGGTGGTTATGTATTTAGATAGCGATAACTGGTTTAAGGCGTCTATTGAATATGAGGATGAACGTGTACAGCGGTTGGGAAGTGTTGTCACAAATCATGGTTATTCCGACTGGGCGACAACAGATATATCCTCTGATATCAAAAGTATGTGGTATCGCTTTTCACGCAGAAATAGCGACTACTGTATTGAGTGCAGCGAAAATGGTGTAAGTTTTCAACAGATGCGAATTTTCCATATGTGGGAAGGAGCAGAAAACATTACATATGGTATCTATGCTTGCAGTCCAACAGAAGGTTCTTACAGAGCGACATTTTCAGACATGCAGATTATGGCGTGTCAGTGGAAAGCAGATGCAGAATGGCGTGATTGATAGAATGTATAAGATTACACACAGAAATAAAAGGGGCATTGCTCCTTTTATTTTGTTGAGATTTATGGGAGTTTATACTGCAAGTAAAGATATCATTTGATTTTAAAGATACGAATAAGATTTTCTTGATTATAATTATACAGAAAATTTATGATGATAGTTTTTATAAATTATGTCTGATGTTTGATTACTTCGATAACACTTATCATATGATATTTTATTAAAAAGATTTGATTTGAATACATTGGAAATTCATATTTAGCTTTTTGCAACAGTGGATAAAACCACTTTTCAGTTTCCTTGATATATTCTACCATTTTTTCTTTGGAAAAACCCACCGCCATACTGGAAATATTGTTACAACGGTCAAGTAGTTTGACAATAGTGGCTATGGCATTTTGGGAAATTCGTATAAAGTAATTTTCCTCGTCATCATCTACTTTTGTTAAGAGAGAAACGGCTGTGCGCGTTTCTTCGTTGACAGGCAGTTCCTCATAGGAAACTCCACAATCTTCACATACATCATGAAGCAAAGCTGTAGAGATAATATTGTCATCATCTAGTCCCAAGGCAAGTGCATGACAAGAAATTAAAAGTGGGTGATAAATATAAGGAACCTTGTCCTTTCCTTTACGAAGCTGTCCTTTGTGAAGTTCGCGCGCATAGGCTAGGACTTTGGAAGTCTGATATAGCTTTTTCACACTGGCATAGGTTTTAATGTATGTGTACATTTTTCCCTCGTCAAATAGTCTGTCAGAGAGTGAACTCTGAAAATCAATCAATACATTTTCTTTTTTTATACCACAGAGCAACCAATCTGTCGTCACCTGATAGAGCGAGGCAATTTCTACCAGCTTATCAATATCTGGTGAGGTTTCTCCGCGTTCCCATAAGCTGACCGCTTGAAAGGAGACATTTAATTGTTCTGCAACTTCCCGCTGTGTCATTCCTCGTTCTTTTCTTGCATCTGCCAATCGTTTTGAAAGATCCGCCACTGATTTTTCCTCCTGTGTATGATCGTTGTAGCCGCAGCTATCATAAATCAATTATAACGCATAACAGATCAAAAATACAGCAAAAATATCTTGAATGCGCTGGTTTGAATTTGAAAATAAGGCTACCGCAATCCCACTAGCTTTAGACGGTGAGTTAAGGTAGCTAAAAGTAGCGGTTTGTGCTATACTTTCGCTATAAAGACATGGAAATCAAAAAACAGACACAAATATTTATTACAGTACCATATTATCTT
>ERZ778513.828-NODE-828-length-22329-cov-4.905765_pt1 | contig 22329 bp, 18 predicted proteins | sample MGYA00510345_ERZ778513 | MGnify/ENA primary metagenome ERZ778513 (study PRJEB29527, sample SAMN07138966) | mouse gut metagenome | material: feces | host: mouse | place: China:Nanjing | collected 2016-01-25 ... | reverse complement strand
AGGGCAACTTTAACACTTGGCGTTCTAGTTCTATCCATATTCCGACCGATTTTGAAGTAGCAAAAAGAAAGCATAAGCGAGTATATTTGGGCAGAGAATAGACATTTTGAAAAGGAATCGAGACATCTAAAACACAGTCAGGCCATCAATATCGAACAAACTGTATATTTCTAAACCCAAATTACGGCGATTTTTTCAACGAAGCCGGACCGCTCCCCGAATTTTCGGAAGCAAAAAGGACATGGAGATATATTTCTCACAACTTTTCCGTAACTTTGCACCGTTTGATAATAAATAAGATAGGAATGGATTTTAAGTACGACGTAATTGTAATTGGTGCCGGACATGCCGGTTGCGAAGCAGCAGCCGCTGCTGCAAATTTAGGTTCGAAGACTTGTCTCATTACGATGGACATGAACAAAATCGGGCAGATGAGTTGCAACCCTGCTGTGGGTGGAATTGCCAAAGGACAAATAGTACGCGAAATAGATGCGCTGGGCGGACAGATGGGATTGGTGACAGACGAGACAGCTATCCAGTTCCGGATACTGAACCGTTCGAAAGGCCCCGCCATGTGGAGCCCCCGTGCCCAATGCGACCGCGCCAAGTTTATCTGGTCCTGGCGGGAGAGACTGGAAAATACACCCAACCTTCATATCTGGCAGGATACCGTATGTGAACTTCTTGTTGAAGACGGCACAGTGACCGGACTGGTTACCGCGTGGGGTGTCACCTTCAAGGCAAAATGTGTTGTCCTCACCGCAGGAACTTTCCTCAACGGACTGATGCACATAGGACGCCACCAGTTGCCGGGCGGAAGAATGGCAGAACCGGCTTCTTACAAATTAACCGAATCCATCGCCCGCCACGGCATCACTTACGGAAGGATGAAAACCGGAACCCCGGTACGAATCGATGCGCGCAGCGTTCATTTCGATCAGATGGAAACGCAGGACGGTGAATGTGACTTTCACAAATTCTCTTTCATGGATACCAGTGTACGCCACTTGAAGCAACTGCAATGCTGGACATGCTATACTAATGAAGAGGTACATCAGATTCTACGTGACGGACTGCCGGATTCTCCCCTATTCAACGGACAAATTCAAAGTATCGGGCCACGTTATTGTCCAAGCATTGAAACGAAGATTGTAACTTTCCCCGACAAGACACAGCATCAATTGTTCCTCGAACCGGAAGGCGAAACTACACAGGAGTTGTATCTCAACGGATTCTCTTCCTCGCTTCCGATGGACATACAAATTGCCGCTTTAAAGAAAATACCGGCTTTCAAGGATATGGTTATCTATCGTCCGGGATATGCGATTGAATATGACTATTTCGACCCGACGCAGTTAAAGCATACGTTGGAATCGAAGATTATCGGGAATTTATTCTTTGCCGGACAGGTAAACGGTACTACCGGATACGAAGAAGCAGGCGGACAAGGATTGATAGCCGGAATCAATGCGCATATCAATTGCCACGGTGGCGAAGCCTTCACACTGGCACGTGATGAAGCATATATCGGCGTATTAATCGACGACCTGGTAACTAAAGGAGTCGACGAGCCTTACCGGATGTTTACTTCACGCGCAGAATATCGTATCTTGCTACGCATGGACGATGCCGATATGCGCCTGACCGAACGAGCCTATAAACTCGGATTGGCAAAGGAAGACCGCTACCAATTAATGAAAGGAAAAAAGGAAGCAGTGGAACAAATTGTTTCTTTCGCACACAGTTATTCGATGAAACCGGCATTAATTAATGATGCCCTCGAGAAGATAGGGACGACTCCCCTACGCCAAGGATGCAAACTGATAGAAATCCTGAATCGCCCGCAAGTGACAATTGAAAATATCTCGAAATATGTGCCGGCATTTCAACGCGAACTGGATAAAGCGACCGAAGCCAACCAAAAGCGTAAAGAAGAGATTCTCGAAGCTGCCGAAATTCTAATCAAATATCAAGGATATATCGACAGAGAACGAATGATAGCAGAGAAACTGGCAAGACTGGAAAGCATCAAGATTAAAGGCAAATTTGATTATGTTTCCATCCAATCTTTATCGACCGAAGCCCGGCAAAAGCTGACAAAGATAGATCCGGTAACGATTGCCCAGGCGAGCAGAATCCCGGGAGTATCACCAAGCGACATCAACGTACTGCTGGTACTTTCCGGACGATAGCCTACAACGTTTCACGTGAAACAAAGCATTTAAATAAACGATATAATTCAATGATTATGAGCAAAGAAACGCTGATTAAAAGCATTCGGGAAATACCGGATTTTCCTATTCCCGGAATCCTGTTCTATGATGTCACCACTTTATTCAAAGACCCATGGTGCCTGCAGGAATTATCGAACGTCATGTATGAAATGTATAAGGATAAAGGCATCACCAAAGTGGTAGGCATAGAATCAAGAGGTTTCATCATGGGACCTATCCTGGCTACCCGACTGAACGCAGGCTTCATCCCTATCCGCAAGCCCGGCAAACTTCCCGCCGAAACGCTTGAAGAAAGCTATGACAAGGAATACGGAAAGGACACTGTGCAAATACATAAAGACGCATTGGATGAAAACGACGTAGTTCTCCTACACGATGACTTACTGGCAACAGGCGGCACCATGAAAGCAGCCTGCGAACTGGTAAGGAAGCTGAAACCAAAGAAAGTATATGTGAACTTCATCATCGAATTGAAAGACCTGAATGGAAAATCTGTATTCGGAGATGATGTAGAAGTAGAATCTGTATTGTCTTTATAAAGGATTTGATTATATTTGCAAGGCGTAGTTGAACTACGCCTTTTTTATTTTAGATATCCCTCAGCACTAACGATCATGAATGCAGAAATGGAAAGCAGAACCAATGAATATTTAAAAGGAATCGTAGCCAACCTCCCGGAGAAGCCGGGCATCTACCAATATCTGAATACGGAAGGGACGATTATCTACGTTGGAAAGGCGAAAAATCTAAAGAAAAGAGTCTACTCCTATTTCAGCAAGGAGCACGAACCGGGAAAGACGCGAGTGCTTGTCAGCAAGATTGCCGATATACGCTATATCGTAGTCAATACGGAAGAAGACGCATTGCTGCTGGAGAATAATCTAATAAAGAAGTATAAGCCACGTTACAATGTCCTGCTGAAGGACGACAAGACATATCCTTCTATCTGTGTACAAAACGAGTATTTCCCCCGGATTTTCCGAACTAGAAAGATTATCAAAAACGGTTCTTCTTATTATGGACCGTATAGTCATACCCCGTCTATGTATGCGGTACTGGATTTGATAAAGCATCTGTATCCTTTACGCACTTGCAATCTGAACCTGAGTCCGGAGAATATACGGGCGGGGAAGTTCAACGTATGTCTGGAATATCATATCAAGAACTGCGCAGGTCCCTGTATCGGGTTGCAATCACACGAAGATTATCTTAAAAACATCGATGAAATCAAAGAAATCCTGAAAGGGAATACGCAAGATATCAGTCGTATACTACTGGAAAAGATGCAGGCGTTGGCAGCCGAGATGAAGTTTGAAGAGGCGCAGAAAGTGAAAGAGAAATATCTTCTGATAGAGAATTACCGTTCGAAATCCGAGGTGGTAAGTTCTGTATTACATAATATCGACGTGTTCGCTATCGAAGAGGACGAGGCTAATTCGGCTTTCGTCAATTATCTGCATATCACAAACGGTGCCATCAATCAGGCTTTCACGTTCGAATATAAAAAGAAGCTGAACGAATCAAAAGAGGAGCTTTTGACGCTTGGTATTATTGAAATGCGGGAACGCTACAAAAGCCAATCCAAAGAGATCATAGTGCCTTTTGAACTCAATTTGGAGTTAAATAATATCGTATTTACCGTTCCACAGCGGGGAGATAAGAAGAAGTTGCTGGAACTATCCATCTTAAACGTGAAGCAATACAAGGCCGACCGGCTGAAGCAGGCGGAGAAACTGAATCCTGAGCAGAGAAGTATGCGCCTGATGAAGGAGATACAACAGGAACTACACTTAGACAAACCGCCTTTGCAGATTGAATGTTTCGATAACTCAAACATACAGGGGGCGGATGCGGTAGCGGCATGCGTTGTATTCAAAAAGGCGAAACCATCGAAGAAAGACTACCGGAAATACAATATAAAGACGGTTGTGGGACCGGATGACTACGCTTCCATGAAAGAGGTTGTCAGAAGGCGTTATCAACGCGCTATTGAAGAAAACTCCCCACTGCCCGACCTTATTATCACTGATGGTGGGAAAGGGCAAATGGAAGTTGTCAGAGAGGTTATTGAAGACGAACTGAACCTTAATATTCCCATTGCAGGATTGGCGAAAGACAATCGCCACCGCACATCAGAACTGCTTTTCGGATTTCCGCCACAGACTATCGGCATCAAGCAGCATAGTCCGTTGTTCCGTCTGCTGACGCAGATTCAGGATGAGGTGCACCGTTTTGCCATCAGTTTCCATCGTGATAAACGCAGCAAACGACAAGTTGCGTCCGCGCTGGATAGCATCAAGGGAATCGGAGAAAAGACGAAAACCGCCCTTTTGAAAGAGTTTAAGAGCGTAAAACGGATAAAAGAAGCCTCTTTGGAGGAGATTGCCGCTATCATTGGAGAAGCGAAAGCCAAGACCGTAAAAGTGGGATTGAACGATGACACAAGCCGAAAATAAATAACGCAGATTCGATATAAGTCCGGCAACTCCACTCTCCTGTTTCTGGAAGGTGGAGAAGCCTGCAGACCACTCGGATATCAAATAAGAAACTGGCAGAATAGAACCGGGCTATATTTCTACCGTTGAAACTTCCGGCACAGTTCTATAATATTTTCCCTTCAATACATCGTTTTCTCTTCCGAATTTCGTAAATTTGCCTTTCGTAATTACGAAATAAGATAAATAACAATGCGAATAGTTATACAACGGGTAAGTCGTGCATCAGTGACCATTGAAGGGAACTGCAAATCAGCTATCGGAAAAGGAATGTTGATATTGGTCGGCATCGAGGAAGCCGACGGACAGGAAGACATTGACTGGCTCTGCAAAAAGATAGTAAACCTGCGCATTTTCGATGATGAAAACGGGGTTATGAATCAGTCAATCTTAGAAGATGGAGGCGAGATTCTCGTCGTCAGCCAGTTCACCCTGCACGCTTCTACGAAAAAAGGGAACCGCCCTTCTTATATCAAGGCAGCCAAGCCGGAAGTTTCTATCCCACTCTACGAGCGATTTTGCAAGGACTTGAGCAGTGCATTGGGAAAAGAAATAGGCACGGGAATCTTCGGGGCAGACATGAAAGTCGAACTTTTGAACGACGGCCCTGTTACTATATGCATGGACACTAAAAACAAGGAGTAAAAGATGACTTTGGAAGAAGCTCAAAAACAAGTAGACCAATGGGTCAAGACATACGGTGTACGCTACTTCAGCGAATTGACAAATATGGCGGTCCTGACGGAAGAAGTAGGTGAACTGGCACGTGTAATGGCACGCAAATATGGCGACCAATCCTTCAAAGAGGGAGAAAAAGACAACCTTGACGAAGAGATAGCGGACGTACTCTGGGTGCTTCTCTGCATCGCCAACCAGACAGGCGTAGACCTCACCGCTGCCCTGCAAAAGAGCATGGACAAGAAAACGAAACGAGATAATCAAAGACATATCAATAACCCAAAACTGAAAGAGCATGGAAGAGAATAGCCTACGGTCCAACAAGTATGAAGCCGCATTGGCAAAGTACAATACCAACCTGAGCGATGCTGACATTCAGGCGCGCGTAGCCGAATTAATTGAAAAAAAAGTGCCGGAAAACAATACGGAAGAAGTTAAGAAATTCCTGTTCAACTGCATCGACCTGACGACTTTGAACAGCACGGACAGCGATGAAAGCGTGATGCGCTTTACGGAAAAAGTCAATAAGTTCGACGATGAATACCCCGATTTGAAGAATGTCGCAGCTATCTGCGTTTATCCTAATTTTGCCGCTATCGTCAAGAATACGCTGGAAGTGGACGGTGTCAATATCGCTTGCGTATCAGGCGGATTTCCCTCTTCCCAAACCTTCATCGAAGTTAAAGTCGCAGAGACTGCGCTGGCTATCGGAGATGGTGCGGACGAGATAGATATTGTAATCTCCATAGGCAAATTCCTGAGCGGTGACTACGAAGGTATGTGCGAAGAGATACAGGAACTGAAAGAAGTATGCAAGGAACGCCACCTCAAAGTTATCCTCGAAACAGGCGCTTTAAAGAGTGCTTCCAACATCAAAAAAGCCTCTATCCTATCCATGTATTCAGGCGCGGATTTCATCAAGACATCCACAGGAAAGCAACAGCCCGCCGCTACTCCCGAAGCCGCTTATGTGATGTGCGAAGCCATCAGGGAATACTACCAGAAGACAGGAAACAAGATTGGTTTCAAGCCGGCAGGCGGAATCAACACAGTTAACGACGCGATTATTTATTACACCATTGTCAAAGAAGTGCTGGGTGAAGAATGGCTGGACAACCGACTGTTCCGCCTGGGAACCAGCCGCCTTGCCAACCTGTTGCTTTCGGATATCGAAGGCGAAGAAATCAAGTTCTTCTAAGAACCAAAGGCTACATTAGCAATCAAATATGCCTCACCGCGCTGGCTGCCGTCCTTACGGAAGCCGACGCGGTATTTTTTATTTAAGATAATCATTTTTCGCGGTCTACCACATACTCTAAATAAGCACGCAACGCTACGCAAACATCCGAATCCGGCAGAGAAGCCAACAGGTCGAATGCTTTCTGTTTATACGCATTCATCGTCAGTATTGCATATTCGATGCCACCATTTTCCTTGACATATTCAATCAAACGGGTTATTTCATCCGAAGTAGCCGTGCCTTCCTTCACCTTGAGCGCAATCTCTTGCGCAACGCTGTCCTTCGTTTTGTTCAGCACATACAAGGCAGGCAGGGTCAGCTTGCCTTCAAGCATATCATTGCCTGTCGGCTTACCTATTTCCTTGCTATCAAAATAGTCGAATATATCGTCTTTTATCTGGAAGCAAATGCCGATATATTCACCCAACAAACGGGCAAATTCAGCCTCTTCCTCTCCCATTCCTACCGAGAAAGCAGCAGCTTTTGTGCAGGCAGCGAAAAGAGCGGCGGTTTTCTTACGGATGACATCGAAATAAACTGATTCGGAAAAACTGTGATTGCTTACATTGGAGAGTTGGAGCAACTCACCGTCGGCAAGGTCCTGTCCCAATGAAGACACCAGTTGGATGATAGGATGGCTGTGCGTCTGTTCGGCATGAACCAAGCTCGTAGCCAACAGATAGTCGCCTGTCAACACAGCTACCTTATTATTAAAAATAGCATTCACCGAGAGTTGCCCGCGACGTTCGGTACTTTCGTCTACAACGTCATCGTGCACCAGACTGGCTGTATGAAGCAGTTCCAGAGAAACAGCAGCATGAAGCGTGGAAGGGCGGACCGCACCGTAAAGGCGCGCTACCAACAGAAGAAGAATAGGACGCATCATCTTACCACTCCTCTGCCGTATATGAGATACGACACTGTTGAGCAATGCATTCGAGCTGGAAAGTGAACTATCAAAAAGATTCTTAAAGTCCGCCAGTTCCGCTTCAATCGGAGTTCTGATGAGTGAGATACTGTCCATTTAATACACAATTTGAGCACAAAAGTAATAATAAAACGCTTAATACAGTATTTTTTTGTACTTTTACCATGAAAAATTAATTAAATCTATGGATTCAGATAATAAATTATTTCTTTTAGACGCTTATGCACTGATATACCGGGCGTATTACGCCTTTATCAAGAACCCAAGAATCAACTCCAAAGGATTCAATACTTCCGCTATCCTGGGCTTTGTCAACACCCTAGAGGAAGTACTGAAAAAAGAAAATCCGACGCATATAGGAGTGGCTTTCGACCCTTCGGGGCCCACCTTCCGTCACAAGGCTTTCGAACAGTATAAGGCGCAACGCGAAGAGACTCCCGAAGCAATCCGCCTTTCCGTACCTATTATAAAGGATATTATAAAGGCATACCGTATTCCCATCCTCGAAGTGCCAGGCTATGAAGCCGACGACGTGATAGGAACTCTTGCCACCGAAGCCGGCAAGCAGGGCATCACCACGTATATGATGACGCCGGACAAGGACTACGGGCAGTTGGTGAGCGACAAAGTGTTCATGTACCGTCCCAAACATACGGGTGGTTTTGAAATAATGGGTATTGAAGAGGTGAAAGCCAAGTTTGATATCCAGTCGCCCGCACAAGTGATTGACATGCTCGGTTTGATGGGTGACGCTTCGGACAACATTCCCGGCTGCCCCGGTGTAGGAGAAAAGACGGCACAGAAATTGATTGCCGAATTTGGTAGTATCGAAAATCTATTAGAGCATACCGACCAACTGAAAGGAGCGCTGAAAACAAAAGTGGAAACGAACCGGGAAATGATTACATTCTCGAAGTTTCTGGCAACCATCAAAATTGACGTACCTATCCAACTTGAGATGGACGCACTCGTCCGCGAAGAGGCAGACGAAAATTCACTCCGCAGCATTTTCGAGGAATTGGAGTTCAGGATCCTCATCGACCGCGTACTCAAAAAAGAGTCTGCCGGGAATGGAGTGACGATGACCACCGGAAGTAAAACGGCAACCGGAAAAGGCACTCCCACCCCTCTCCCACTTTTTCCCGAAGAAGGGGAAGCCATACAAGGCGATTTATTTGCAAATTTCACGACCAATGAACCGGACGAAGCAAAAAAATCAAATCTAGAGACGTTAGAATCGCTCGGCTGCAACTATCAACTCATTGACACTGAAGAGAAAAGACAAAAAATTATTCAAAAATTGCTTACATCCAAAATTCTCTCGTTAGACACGGAGACTACCGGAACGGAACCGATGGATGCAGAATTGGTCGGAATGAGTTTTTCCATTGCCGAAAATGAAGCATTTTATGTGCCGGTTCCCGCGGAACAAGAGAAAGCGTTAAAAATCGTCAATGAATTTCGGCCGGTATTCGAAAATGAAAATTCGTTGAAGGTCGGACAAAATATCAAGTACGACATGATCGTTCTTAAAAATTATGGAGCGGAAGTGAAAGGCGCACTTTTCGATACAATGATTGCCCATTATGTTCTTCAACCGGAACTTCGCCACGGAATGGATTACCTTGCGGAAATTTACCTGCACTACCAGACAATCCATATCGACGAACTAATTGGACCGAAAGGAAAGAATCAGAAGAATATGCGCGACCTCGACCCGAAAGATGTCTATCGCTATGCTTGCGAAGATGCAGACGTGACATTGAAGCTGAAGAACGTATTGGAAAAAGAGCTGAAAGAAAATGATGCCGAACGGCTGTTCTATGATATAGAGATGCCACTCGTTCCGGTACTGGTCAATATAGAACGGAACGGCGTGCTACTGGATACGGAAGCGCTGAAACAATCGTCCGCCCATTTCACTGCACAGATGGAACGAATTGAAAAGGAGATTTATGAGCTGGCAGGCGAAACGTTCAATATCGCCTCACCCAAGCAAGTCGGCGAGGTATTGTTTGATAAACTAAAAATTGTAGAGAAAGCGAAAAAGACCAAGACGGGACAGTATGTCACTTCGGAAGAAGTGCTCGAAAGCCTTCGCCATAAACATCCGGTAGTAGAGAAAATATTGGAACACCGCGGCTTGAAGAAGCTATTGGGAACGTATATAGATGCCCTCCCCCTACTTATCAACCCGCGCACAGGACGGGTGCATACTTCTTTCAACCAGACGGTCACCGCTACGGGACGCCTCAGTTCGAGCAGTCCGAACTTGCAGAATATCCCCATCCGCGATGAGAACGGGAAAGAAATCCGCAAAGCATTCATTCCCGATGAAGGCTGCCTTTTCTTCTCTGCGGACTACTCGCAGATTGAATTGCGTATTATGGCACATCTCAGCGAGGATAAGAACATGATTGACGCTTTCCTCAGCAATCATGATATCCATGCTGCCACGGCTGCGAAAATCTACAAGATTGACTTGAATGATGTAGACTCCGATATGCGCCGTAAAGCCAAGACCGCCAATTTCGGCATTATATATGGTATATCTGTCTTCGGTCTTGCCGAACGGATGAACGTAGACCGGAAAGAAGCCAAAGAACTTATCGACGGATATTTCGAAACCTATCCGGATGTGAAGGCTTACATGGATAAAAGTATCCAGGTAGCCCGGGAAAAAGGCTATGTAGAAACGATTTTCCATCGGAAACGCTTCTTGCCGGACATTAATTCACGAAATGCCGTTGTGCGCGGATATGCAGAACGGAATGCAATAAATGCGCCTATCCAAGGAAGTGCGGCGGATATTATCAAGGTAGCCATGGCACGCATTTACCAACGCTTCCAGGCGGAAGGAATACAAGCAAAAATGATTTTGCAAGTACATGACGAATTGAACTTCAACGTTCCTGTCAACGAGAAAGAACGCGTGGAAGAAATCGTTATCGAGGAAATGGAGAAGGCATATCGCATGCACGTTCCCTTGAAAGCTGATTGCGGATGGGGTAAGAATTGGCTTGAAGCACATTAGAAACAAGTAATGTACACACTACTTATATAGTGCATACCAACAAAACAGGAACCGGAGTGAGTAATAACATTATTTAACCCGATATCCATAAAGCTATAAAAAGGAACACTTCCCCAACGAAGTGATTCATTCTATATCCGGCAGACTGACTGCCGGATATTTTTTTTATCACCAATCTTGGCAAAAAGCAAGTGATACCAGCCACCCATAATTGACATTTTGACAATATTTCATCCTCAAAATTGCATAAACACCAAATTAATATGTAAATTTGCAGCATAAAACTAATACAGTTGTAGAAATATGAAAGTATAACTCAAAAAACTTAAATAGCCATGAAAGCCAAAGTATCTCTAAAAATGCTCATTTTATCAGCAGTTCTTCTTGTTGCGTCGCTTGCTACTTCTGCACGTAGCTACGACGGTCAATTGATTTATAACCCGATAGAAGAAAATGGTGTAACAGTAGGACAAACTGTTTACAAAATGGACGGGAGCACACTTGCCAACTACATGAAGTACAATTATAAGTACGATAACAAAAAACGTATGATTGAAAGCGAAGCCATGAAATGGAACAGCAGCAAGGATGAATGGCAAAAGGACTTGCGTATCAACTATATTTATGAGGGCAAGACTGTCACTACCAACTATTACAAATGGAACGCCAAGAAAAAAGCCTACGTACTGGTCCCCGAAATGACCGTTACGATGGATAATACCAATATGTAACATAACTCTCTCTCATTCTAATATTCTAACAACAAGAGACGCCGCTTCTGATGAAGAAGTGGCGTCTCTTGTTTATCATAATATCAAGTCGGCAGTTACAACACATAAAAACGTTCTTGCAGTTCTTTCAGAAAATTTCTGGAGATTATCAAATCATTCCTGTCATGAAAAGGCGGATAAAGCTGGCAGCACTTGCCGTCAATCATAGCCAGAAAGTTTACATTTACAATAGCCGACTGACTAATCTGCACAAAAGCCTGCGAATAACCGATAATGTCTTCCGCCTTTGTGTTCCGCTTCAAGTTCAACCGGGTTTGATTGAATAATACTACCTGCCATTGACGCTTATCTTTCAGATACTCAAAGAAGCCGATTTCCTCAAGGCGAAGTAATCTGAATCCTGTCACTGTGCTAATCATGAACGTGCCATGCTGTGACATCAAGGTACTGAAAGAGGATGCGAAAGAAGGCGGGGGAAGCAAAGCGGAAGCCGACATAACCTTCCGATAACGGTCTATAATAACTTTTAATTCTTCACTTTCAAAAGGCTTCAACAGGAAATCGAAAGCCGATTCGCGCAAAGCCTGCAACAGATACTTGTCATAAGAAGTGTAGAACACCACTTTCATATCCCACAGTACATCATCCCTTATCTCACTCAGCAAATTAAGCCCAAATACATCCGGAAGTTCCACGTCGAGAAACAACAAATCCGGATGCAACTCCATAATCATCTTTTTTCCTTTTGCACCGTTGCTTGCCACTCCTTTAACCTCAAATTCACGATAGGGCCCCAACTCCCGGCGCAAAGCGTCAATCGCTGTACGTTCATCGTCTATGATGACCACTTTATACTTCTCTTCTGTCTCCATCATAAATCATAAGAAAAACGGAACGGGATATATACCGATACTTGAGTACCGGTCTTTCCATCATTCCTGTTGGTTATATCAAAACGTATCTTATCACTCTTATTTTTCGCATTCAATAGCTGGATGGTCTGATAAAGGACTTTCAGCCCCGTACCGGTCCCGCATGTCGCAGAAGACACCTGCGGGAGATATCCCCGCCCGTTATCCGCAACCGTAATACAGACCCCGTTCTCTTGGCGGGAGACACATACTGCCAGCTCCTTTGCCCCATCCTTTCCCGCCAACCCATGCTTAATGGCATTCTCCACGGGAATCTGCACAATCATAGAGGGAACCATGATGCGGGTAGCGTCCAACCCGTCCTCTATCGTGACTGTCGGGGTAAAACCATCACCGACACGTCCTTTCTCCAAGTCGATGTAGGAGCGCACAAAGTCCAGTTCGTCCTGCAAGGGTACGCTCAGTTTCTCTGTCAGTTCGAGACTCCGGCGAAGATATTTCACCAGCCCCATCAGATTATTTTTCACTTCCTCCGAGCCATTGAACTGATTAATCTCACGTCCCAACACATTGAAAGTAAAATGAGGAGAAATCCGGCTACGCAGGTTCTCCATGCGGATGCGGTTTATCTGCTGAAAGAAACGTTCACGAAGAAATTCGCGTTTCTTGCGCATATACCAGATAATGACTATCGTACCTACCACAAGCAGCACACTGACAAGCACCCAAATATACACGCTTAATTTTAAAGCCCTCACTTCACCCTCCTGTTGCTGAATCCGCATCTCTTTACGCAATACAACCGTATTCTGCCGATAACGCATATCCAGTTCGGCCACACGCATCTGCACCCGTTCGCTGCGGATGGAATCATCCAAATGGCGATCACGTTTCAGATACTCATAAGCGTGGCGGTAATCACCGATACGCTCAAAATAATGCTGGAGATATTGGTTACGTATGGTCAGCATATTGGCATCGAGATGCCCCACGGGAGCAGTACGGGCAATCATCTTCTGTGCCTGCCTTAAATTTCCTTTCTTCAAGGCAAGCTCAATCATTTGGGTCTCGATATAGTGCACGGCTGAATTATGCTGTATTTTTGAGAAGAAACGATAGCTATCGTCCAGGCAAGTTTGCGCAGAGTCGAGATTGTCAGTCAGTACATACAACTCTCCCAGATTCACCTTAATAAAGTTCTGTTCGAATACCATTTGCGAATGGGCGGATACCAGTTCATTCGCCCTACGCATGTATTTCAGGGCTTCCTGATAGTCTTTTATATAATAATAATAGTTACCGCGGTTGTTGAGATACGTCCATTTTTCTCCTACATTCATTCCGTCGAAGAATTGTCCTGCCAGTTCATAGTAGTAATCTGACAAAACAAAATCACGTAATTCCATATAAGTCTGCCCTAGTCCGTAGTAGATAGGAAATTTCGTATGTTCCGACAAGTTTAACGAATCACAAAGGAACAAGGCACGGCGATAATAAGAAGCGGTGTGCGCCAGGTCGCCACTATGCAGGTACGCATCAGCCATATTGATGCAAATATCCGGGAGACGTTGTAGTTTCTCCCCTTCCAGACAGTACCTATACGCCTGTTCATAGTCCATTATCGCAGAGTCAGGACGGTTCAACTGCATCCATACATTCCCTTCCATATTATAAATCTCGGACAGCACGTTATTCCATCGGGAACATCTGACAGCCTTAGGCAAGAATTCTTTCACCTGACGGTGATAATAAAGAACGGAATCAAAATCGGAAGAAACGAAGAATGTTTTTCCGTACAGAGCGATAAGACGGTAATAAGATTGTGAATCCTGTACCTGTATCAACGCGTCACGTATCTGCGAGCGGGAATAAAGCACATTGGAAAACAGAGAATCCTGCACGCGGACTTCCAAAGAATCAACAAAAGTTTGTCCACACAAGGCCCCGCTATGATGTTTATCAGTATATCCGCAACTCAATAACACCAATAGCCCCAATAACCCGAATAGGCTCATAGCAGCCCCTTGTTTCATTTCCCCCTTATTCATGTCATATTTTGAATGTGACAAAAATACATTATTTATCCTGAATCCCAACGAATTTTATTATTTTTTTAATACCTTTGCGCCCATATAAATATGAGCAACTGACCTAATGAGTCCACTGAACTTCACCCACATTTTGACACAGGCAGTCGATGAGCTATCGGAAAGCGAATCTTACAAAGGACTGTTTCATCAGCATAAAGATGGCGAGCCACTGCCCTCTGCTAAAGTCTTGTATGAGATTATAGAGCTTTCACGCTCCATTCTCTTCCCCGGATATTACGGAAATTCAACTATCGACAGCCGGACAATCAATTATCACATTGGTGTAAATATTGAGAAGTTATTCGGTTTGCTCTCCGAGCAAATCCTCGCCGGGTTGTGTTTCAGCGTCAGCATAGAAGGGAAATGCAATGTCTGCTCAGACTCCAAACGGGAAGAAGCCACACGCCTTGCTGCTAAATTTATCAGCAAACTGCCTGCCATGAGAAGGATACTGGCAACCGACGTGGAAGCTGCCTACAACGGCGACCCTGCTGCCGAAAGCTATGGTGAGGTAATTTTCTGTTATCCGGCTATCAAGGCTATCAGCAACTACCGCATCGCACATGAATTGCTGGAACTGGGCGTTCCCTTGATTCCCCGCATTATCACGGAGATGGCACATAGCGAAACGGGGATTGACATCCATCCGGCAGCGAAAATCGGCAGTCATTTCACTATCGACCACGGCACGGGTGTCGTTATCGGTGCTACAAGTATTATCGGCAACAATGTCAAACTATACCAAGGTGTTACTTTGGGAGCCAAGAGTTTTCCGCTGGATGCCAATGGAAAGCCCATCAAGGGTATCCCCCGCCACCCGATTCTGGAAGACAATGTGATTGTCTATTCCAATGCCACTATCCTGGGCAGAATCACTATCGGACGCGACGCAACTGTGGGCGGTAATATATGGGTGACAGAGAATGTCCCCGCAGGAGCAAGAATCGTACAAACCAAAGCAAAAAAATAAAATCAAATAACTATATATGAGCGAACAATTCGAGATGATTGCCAAGACCTTCCAGGGACTGGAGGAGATACTTGCAGAAGAACTTACAGTATTAGGAGCCAACGACATTCAAATAGGACGCCGGATGGTTTCATTCTCCGGAGACAAGCGTATGATGTATAAGGCGAATTTCTGCCTTCGTACCGCTATCCGTATCCTGAAACCTATCAAAAACTTCACTGCCAAGAATGCCGACGAAGTTTATAACCAGATACAAGCCATTCGATGGGAAGATTATCTCAATGTAAACAAGACATTTGCTATTGACGCAGTGGTGTTCAGCGATGAGTTCCGCCATTCGAAATTCGTTTCGTATAAAGTAAAAGATGCAATTGTAGACTATTTCCGCGAGAAAACCGGAAAACGTCCGTCTGTCCGCATCAACAATCCGGATGTATTGCTGAATATTCACATTGCACAGACCACCTGCACGCTGTCTTTGGACTCTTCCGGAGAATCACTGCATCGCCGCGGTTATCGTCAGGAAGCAGTGGAAGCTCCGCTCAACGAGGTGTTGGCTGCCGGCATGATTCTGATGACCGGATGGCGCGGAGAGTGTGATTTGATTGACCCTATGTGCGGTTCGGGCACTATTCCCGTCGAAGCTGCACTAATTGCAAAGAATATTGCTCCGGGAGTATTCCGCAAAGGATTTGCCTTCGAAAAGTGGGTGGATTTCGATGCGGATATGTTCGATGAGATTTACAATGATGACAGTCAGGAACGTGAGTTTAAACATAAGATTTACGGATACGACAACAATCCGAAAGCGAATGAGATTGCCACACACAACATAAAAGCTGCGGGCGTATCGAAAGATATAGTGCTGAAACTGCAACCGTTCCAGCAGTTTGAACAGCCGAAAGAGAAATCAATCATCATTACCAACCCGCCATATGGCGAACGTATCTCTACAAATGACCTACTGGGACTTTACCAAATGATTGGTGAACGTCTGAAACATGCGTTTGTAGGAAACGAGGCATGGGTGCTGTCTTATCGTGAAGAGTGTTTCGACCAAATCGGTTTGAAAGCAAGTCAAAAAGTTCCTTTATTCAATGGGCCGTTGGAGTGCGAGTTCCGCAAATATGAGATTTTTGACGGAAAGTACAAGGAGTTCAAGAGCCAAGAAGGAGAAGGGGAAGAGAAGAAAGAGGCTGAAGGAGAACAGGCTCCAAGATTCAGAGAAAGAAAAGAATTTAAACCACGTCGCGAAGGAGATTTCAAGCCTCGCAGAGAAGGCGGTGACTTTAAAGGTGCCGACAGAGATAGAAAGCCACGGGGAGAATTCCGCGGAGGAAGAGATTCAAGAGGGCCAAGAGAATTTAGGGGGAACCGGGAGCCGAGGATTCCGAAGAAGGAAGAGGAATAAACCATTCTAATTCCAACAACTTATTCACCCTGTAATTCGCTAGTTAATAATTAATTAAAAACTTGAAGTTCCAAATTGGAACTTCAAGTTTACACCATAGTTCTAATGTTCAGTCACAAATTGGAACCTGTCTAAACAAAAAAAGATGGATGATATAGCCATTATAGAAAACAAAATATACGAAATCAGAGGGCAAAAAGTTATGCTTGACTTTGATTTGGCAGAAATGTATGGAGTTGAGACTAAACGCCTCAAAGAACAAGTACGTCGTAATATTGAACGCTTTCCTGCTGAATTCATGTTCGAGCTAACAAAGGAAGAAGTTACAATTTCAAGGTCGCAAATTGCGACCTTGAAAACAGGACAAGGATATAATATCAAATATCTTCCGTTTGCATTTACTGAATATGGTATAGTTATGTTATCCAGCGTCCTCAAATCCAAGACCGCTGTGGAAGTAAATATCAATATTATCCGTGCTTTTGTACGTATGCGCCAATATCTTCTATCCAATGTACCTAAAAAGGAGTTGGAAGAATTAAAACAACGCATCGAATATCTCGAAGAAGATATTACTTCTGATAGGGAAAGTTACGAAAAACAATTTGACGACCTATTTAATGCTTTTGCTAAAATAAGTGCAATTATCCAATCAAGACAGACTCCCTTGGACAGAGTAAAAATAGAAGGATTTAAAACAAATAATAAAGAAAAGAGCAATGATTAAAATTGGAAAAAGAGCCATCCTGCTGTTGATGGCACTACCAATCGGATTCAATGTCATGGCACAAGAAACCAAAAAGCCAACACTGGAAGAACTGATTCCGGGTGGCGAAAGCTATCTGTATGCAGAAAACCTGTACGGACTGCAATGGTGGGGTGATGAATGCATGAAACCGGGCGTAGATACACTCTATTCGGTTCAGTCTAAAACGGGTAAGGAAACGATGGTTATCACCCGTGAGCAAATCAACAAAGTACTTGCTGAAAATGAGGCCGGGAAATTATCACACCTGTACTCTATCCGCTTCCCGTGGGCGGACAAACCGCAAATGCTATTCACAGTAGCAGGAAAGTTTATCACATATGACTTTAAGAACAACCGCATTGTCAGCACCCTCAAACTAAGGGAAAAGGCTAATAATGAAGACTTTTGCGCAGCCAACGGCAACGTAGCTTACACAATAGGCAACAACCTGTACGTAAACGAACAAGCGGTAACCAACGAACCTGAAGGCATCGTTTGCGGACAATCCGTACATCGCAATGAGTTCGGCATCAACAAAGGCACTTTCTGGAGTCCGAAAGGCAGCCTGCTCGCTTTCTACCGTATGGATGAAAGCATGGTCACACAATACCCGCTTGTTGACATTACCGCACGTGTGGGAAAGGTAAACAATATCCGTTACCCGATGGCAGGAATGACCAGTCACCAAGTAAAAGTAGGCATCTACAATCCCGCAACAGGAAAAAGCATTTACCTGAATACAGGCGACCCTACCAACCGCTACTTCACAAATATCAGTTGGGCACCGGACGAAAAGAGCCTCTACCTCATAGAGTTGAACCGTGACCAGAATCACGCCAAACTCTGCCGATACAATGCGGAGACAGGCGAACAAACCGATGTATTATATGAAGAAACTCATTCCAAATATGTAGAGCCGCAGAATCCGATTATATTCCTGCCGTGGGATGATTCCAAGTTTATCTACCAAAGCCAACGTGACGGATACAATCACCTCTATCTTTTCGACACACAGGCTAAGGTGTATCCCGATACTCACTCCACTCCTATTGGTAGTACCTATCGCCAATTCTACAAGGTGAAACAACTGACCAAAGGCAACTGGCTGGTAAAAGACATCCTCGGCTTCAATGCCAAACGCAAAGAAATCATCTTCACCGCTATCGAAGGCTTGAAGAGCGGGCACTTTGCTGTAAATGTCAGCAACGGAAAGATGAGCCAACCGTTCAGCAGTTGCCAAGAAAGCGAACACAGCGGTATTCTTAACGCATCGGGCACTTATCTTATCGACCGTTATTCGACGAAAGACCAGCCCCGCGTCATCAACCTGGTAGACACCAAGAACTTCAAAGAAACCACCAACCTGCTGACAGCAAAAAGCCCCTACGAAGGCTACCAGATGCCAAGCATCGAAACCGGAACCATCAAAGCAGCCGACGGCACTACCGACCTGCACTACCGGCTTATGAAACCGGCAGACTTCGACCCTAACAAGAAATATCCGGTCATTATCTACGTCTACGGCGGTCCTCACGCACAATGCGTCACCGGCGGCTGGCAGAACGGTGCACGCGGATGGGACACCTACATGGCAAACAAAGGCTATATCATGTTCACCATCGACAATCGTGGTAGCAGCAACCGCGGACTGGAATTTGAAAACGCCACCTTCCGCCGTCTCGGCATCGAAGAGGGTAAAGACCAGGTGAAAGGCGTCGAATTCCTGAAATCACTTCCCTACGTAGACGGTGAACGTATCGGCGTGCACGGATGGAGCTTCGGCGGGCACATGACCACCGCCCTGTTACTCCGCTACCCGGAAATATTCAAGGTAGGCGTTGCCGGCGGCCCTGTAATCGACTGGGGATATTATGAAGTGATGTACGGCGAACGCTATATGGACACTCCGGAGACGAATCCCGAAGGCTACAAAGAATGTAACCTGAAGAACCTTGCCGGACAACTGAAAGGTCATCTATTGATTATTCACGACGACCACGACGACACCTGCGTGCCACAGCACACTCTGTCGTTCATGAAAGCCTGCGTAGATGCCCGCACCTACCCCGACCTGTTCATTTACCCATGCCACAAGCATAACGTATTAGGTCGCGACCGTGTACATCTGCATGAGAAAATCACCCGGTACTTTGAAAAACATATATAAATGAATATCTTTGCAAAAAGAAATATCTCCTCTATACTCAATAAAATATGGAATACAAAGAGCAACAAATAACCTTTGATATAGTATCTGACGGTCAATTGGCAATCAACTATCCTCAGCCTGTTAGTACTTCTAAAAAACTGAAAGTATTATCGTTATTTTCAGGTTGCGGAGGTATGGATCTAGGATTTGAAGGCGACTTTATTGCTCCTTTCAAAAGCGTAGCTCCACATCCTGAATGGATAGAAAGACAGATAGACAAGGATTGGGTGCATTTAAAATCTACAAATTTTTCTTTAGTGTTTGCCAATGACATATTAAAAGAAGCGTCTTTAACATGGACTAAATTTATGAAGCGATATGGATATGAACCATCTATTTATCGTACAGAAAGTATTGTAGACTTAGTAAAGCAACACAAACAAGGCGTAGATATATTCCCTGAAAATGTAGATGTAGTAATTGGAGGGTTTCCTTGCCAAGATTTCAGTGTAGCAGGAAAACGGAAAGGTTTCAATTCGATGCGTACACATGATGACAAAGTACGAACTGAAAGTCTACCAACTGAGGAAACACGCGGCAAACTATATTATTGGATGAAGGAAGTAATAGACATAACAAGACCTAAGATTTTTATAGCTGAAAATGTGAAAGGACTTGTAAATATGGGGCAAGTGAAAGATATTATCCAAGCTGACTTCTCTCACGCTGGTGGTAATGGATACATTGTTTTACCACCGCAAGTACTCCATGCAGGAAACTATGGCGTACCGGAATCACGAGAGAGAGTCATATTTATAGGAATCCGAAAAAATGCTCTAAAGGAAGAAATATTACAAGCATTAGAAGAAAATAATATCTCCAAAGATTTATACCCCTACCCTGAACCAACTCATAATTGTACTTTAAATAATGAAACATTAGCTCCTCCCGTTATTTTGCGAGACGTACTAGAACGATTAAAAGAACCAGAAGAATCCTTTGATCCTTCGCAACGTTTTTACTCAAAAGCCAAATATATGGGAATTCATTGTCAAGGACAAAAAGAAGTGATAATGAACAATATAGGTCCTACCATTCGCTCTGAGCACCATGGTAACATAGAATTTCGTCGCTTATCATTAGAACACGAAGGTAAATATAAGGATGAGCTAGCAAAAGGACTGCTAGAACGTAGACTAACCCCTAGGGAGTGCGCACTTATCCAAACATTCCCACCCGACTACCAATTTGTTATCCCCAAAGATTACGGTTGGAAACGATTTATCGTCAGTGCATCGGGAGCCTACAAAGTGATAGGTAACGCTGTCCCGCCTATATTAGCTTATCACATCGCAATGCGAATACAAAACTTATGGTCAGTCTATTTTAAATAAAACATGATGGAAACAGGTAATATTATTGCTGTGTATAACAAAAATAAGCAGGTCGCACTACAAGAATTCGATTCATTGATGAAAAAGACTAACAGCTATATGAATGAAATAGCAAAAAGTACAAATCATTATATAGGATGCGATTCTAGACTACTAGAAAGAGAAACTGTTATAGCAATGAAAGAAAACTGTAAAGATACTCTATTCATACCGGAAGATATTCAATTGATATCCGGACAACGTTTTCCCGATATTGTAGCAGCCAAGCATTTTGGAGTTGAAGTAAAAAGTACAAAAGAGAATAAATGGATCTCTACAGGAAGTAGTATTGTAGAATCCACGAGAATGGAGGATGTAAATCACATATACATGCTATTTGGGAAATTAGGAGGAGATCCTATAGAATTTAAATGTAAACCTTATCAAAACTGTTTATATGATATTGCGGTTACCCATTCTCCTCGATACCTTATTGATATGGAAATACCACTAGAAAAAACTATATTCTCAAAAATTGGAGTTGAATATGATAAATTCCGTTTATCGGAAGATCCTATAAACACAGTGCGGACATATTATTTAAAGAAAATAAAAGAAGAAAAACGGACAGCAACGCCGTGGTGGATCGGAAGTGACACTATTACATCTCCAACGTTACGTTTATGGTCAAGAGGAGCACTTAGCCAAGAAGAGCAAGAATATTATAAAGCGCAAATACTTATACTTTTTCCTAAAGAAATTTGTAATTCAGAATATGACCATGCCACATTATGGCTTTGTGTTCGCCACTCTATTATAAACACGCACTTTAGAGATTTATTTACAGCAGGCGGACAAAAAGTAATAAATGGGCAATACTGTCCTGCCATTATCAAACGAATATTGAAGGTAGCCCCAATTGTTAAGCGGATACTGTCCAAGTCTGATTTATTAATTGATATGAGGAACAATAATCCTGATCTGTTTTATGCAAAAGACAAATATACATTTTGGGTACAACAGATATCAAAACAATATCCACAAATTAAACAATTAAAGAATTGGCTTTTGGAGGTATAATGAATGGCTGATAAGATGACTCCTGAGCAACGACATATTTGTATGTCGCACGTTAGAAGCAAAAACACAAAGCCTGAAATATTAGTAAGGCGATTCCTTTTTGCACATGGATTCCGATATCGAATCCATGTTAACGTCTTACCAGGAAAACCTGATATTGTATTACGTAAATATAAAACCGTGATTTTTGTAAATGGATGTTTCTGGCACGGACATGAGAACTGCCGTATTTATTCTTTTCCAAAATCTAATGTAGATTTTTGGAAAAAGAAAATAGAATGCAACAAAGAACGTGA
>ERZ778513.821-NODE-821-length-22451-cov-7.975665_pt1 | contig 22451 bp, 20 predicted proteins | sample MGYA00510345_ERZ778513 | MGnify/ENA primary metagenome ERZ778513 (study PRJEB29527, sample SAMN07138966) | mouse gut metagenome | material: feces | host: mouse | place: China:Nanjing | collected 2016-01-25 ... | reverse complement strand
AACAACCTTACCATTTCTATGCCTTTGACAGTCTGACATAATTTGTATACATCATTAATTATTTCTTTACAATCCAAGAATCTTCCCTCATCATAATATTGAATTAAATTAGCACACTCTTTACATCTCAAAGAACACTTGGTTGTAATTGGAAATTCAATATAATTTATGTAAATATCATGAAAAATAAACTTATTTATTTTAGTAAATAAAACTGATATCCATTCAAAAATAAATAATTTGCTATAATTAAAAACATTTTTTTCAAAATACCTTTGTAAATTTCTCTCATATAAATTGTAATTGTCCAAAACTAATTCAATCATTTTCAGAAAAATCTCCTATTCATCTCTTTCTATGTTATGTTCCTGCATGGTATCTTGTATTATTTCTTCTAAAGTAATCATTGAACACCCCATGATTTTACTAAGCATACTACTAATTTCCGCATATTGATTCGTAATAGTTATAACAACTGCATCAACTTTCGGCATTTTCTGGTCAGGATGATATATATCTACTTCTATTCCTATCGCATTCTTACACTTTTTGTTATTTTTATCAATCCCAAAAGATACCGTAATTTTACCTTTATTTAATTCATATAATAAATGCCTTCCCAATTTTCCCATACCATATATTGCAACATTTTGATATCCATATTTTCTAAAAAATTGCGAAATGTTAATCTCGTGATCTCTCAAACACATCCAATCATCTAATACCCTATCATGTGTTTGAAGAATCTGAAAAACTTCATGATTTTTCTGCAATGTTCTTTCTAACTCAGTTTCATAAATTTCTTCAACTACCATCTTTTCTCTTGCTATGTATTTCCTTTTATGTTCCATAACAACTTTCCTTGTGGCTTCTAAATAACCATAACCATTGTTTTCATCAGGCTCTAAATACATCCCTTCTCCCCACTCATTCCAAGCATTTATAAATATGAATTCATTATTAAGAAATAAGCTCTTTTGGTATAATTCCTTAAAATAACTATAAAATTTTTCTGGTGAAGCGCCTTCCACTATATATCCATATTCACCTCCCTTTCTTGGCGTATCGTCAAAATCAACCACGCCACAAAAATAAGTTCTTTCACTCTTTATTTTTCTATTCAATATCCCTTTCCACAATTCATCATAAGGATGTTTTATTGGATATTGATTGTGTCTTTGCATAAAACTTGACATCTCATAAACTGGTTGCTTTATAAGGGTCGCATCCAGTCCTGATATTTGCCTGTCTTCCATTCCAATAACATATATTCCTGGCAGACCATTTTCTTTGGATCTCTTTTTAAAATAATTCAACATACTCCATAAGGGAATAATATTATAAGGCGATAAAATGAGAAATACAGGCATGCCATTTAACTTAATATACCGATCATCTTTAAAAAAAGGTAATAAATACTGAAAATGTTTTTCCCACTCATGCTCTCTCCCATAGGTTTGTTTTATCAAGATACCATTATCATTAAAATTGCTCTTAGACTCATAGAGACTTGTCCAATGATTTGAACCTGATAGCTTTTTCCATGTTCTTACCCATGTTTCATTAGCCCAACAAAAACAAAATGGCATAAAAATATCTGTCCATGTCAATAAATTTTCTGCTGGTTTTTCTAAAACTTTTCGCCCATTTTCAAACCAATAATGATACATGCATACTCCATCTATACAATATCTTTTCATAAGTTCTGCCTGCCATGCCATTGTATCATGTTCTAGCAGATCATAATAATTCTTGTTTAACGGCACTCTAGGCTGATTATGTCCTTCAAATAATGGTTTTGCTCCTTTTACTGCCGTCCATTCGGTATATCCTTCCATCCACCATTCATCGTTTTCTGGCACTCTGTGAAATTGCGGAAGATATAGTGCAAGTGTTTTTGGCTTCATATTTCATCCCCCTATCGATTATATACTTCTATACATGCAACTATGAACCCTCTGTTCTTTTATGTATCTCATTCCTTACATTCTGCAAAAATTGTTGTGGCTGATAAAACAGTTCAATATTATCTTCAATCTCTTCTATAGACCATTCCCACCATTTAACTTGTTGTAACAAATCACTATCTTCCTTCGTGAAACGATATTTAATTATTTTAGCAGGAACACCACCCACTACTGCATAAGGTGCCACATCCTTTGTTACAACAGCACCAGCCGCTATAACAGCGCCATCTCCAATCCTTACACCTGGTAAAAGTATTGCATTCGCCCCAATCCATACATCATTCCCAATCACAACTTCTCGATTATCTCTAAGCGGACTATTCTCGTATTGTGCATTATGAAAGTGTTCGCCATACCTGTTGATATACTCTCGTCTTAATTCATATGCTCCCCATCCATAAAAAAGAGGATAATCCAAAAAAGGATGTGTTGAAATATAATCCATAGGATGATTATTCCATATACGTGCTGTCGGATTAATTGAACAATATCTTCCAATTGACGTTGCCATTGGATACTCTTTCAAAAGATCTTCATATCCATAAGTATACCGCCCAACTTTACAACCTTTATAGACAATGTCATCTCTATTAAATTTGTTATATTCATAAAAGTTCTCATTTTCGTTTATATAAAAACAATCATTACATGTATATCCAATCTCATGAATCCAATCCAGCACATCAACCTCAAATGTCATAACAGAAATAATCAAATAGTCCTTTTCGGGCTTCATTTCCGAAAGAGGAAACACCAGATAGCCCAAAAATTCTTTTATTTGATCCGCATTTTTGTCGCAAAATCCTGAAACTTCTATTTCATGTTCTCTACAAACATTTTCTAAAATCTTTCCACCTACACCTGCGCCCCATATGAAAATTCTTCTACTTTTAACATTTTCTCTTATCTTTTCAATTTTATTTTCACAGACAAGTCTAAATTCATTTTGTGTCATACAATTTTCTCCGTTTCACAGACTATACAATCTATTCATTTATCTATTTAAAAATATTTTTATCAAGCCACTTCCATATAGCCATTTTGCAATCCTTTGAGGCAAAATAGCAATACAAAAAACAAATATATTATGCATGACTATAACCTTTTTCGCATACTGTCTGCATTCCATAAATTTTTTCAAATCAAATTGCCCTTCTGAGCGTTGTCGCAATAACTCTTTTATAGAAAAAAATCCCAGTTGTAAATCCGGTCTATTATATAGTCCTTCTCTAATATCCTCATAAGCTGATGGAAGTAATTCAATAAAATGATACCAATTTTGTACCCAAGAAAACCACATACAACTAGCTGACCCACTCGGAGTTTTATACCGGGATATAATACTTGTCTGTGTACCTTTATCAATTACGACTCCCCTGAACCTTTCAATATTTGCAATTGCCCTCAAATACGACAACTGTACACCGAAGGGAGCATTTTCCTCTCTCGCTTCCGAAATGTTAAAAGATTCAATCAGTTTCTTTTTTATTATTGTAGATCCCAAATGTGTAATCGGCACAATGGCATAATATGCAAACCTGCTCAGATTATCAAATCTTCTAGTCCCTTTTAACGGATATCCATAAATCGTTATTACATCATAAGATTTACCAATATATGATAATATCTCAGCATAATGTTCTGGTCTAATTACAAATTTATCTCCACATAACCAAACATATTCTGCATCTGGTGCCTGAAAAGCATATGTCAGCCGTTGGCATAAACTATCCGATGCTGATACCTTTTCATCCGTATGGAAATAATGAATATGAGCATATCCTTTCTGCACATATTCCTTAACCACATGCTCTGTCTGCATATTTGTACTTCCATCATAAATATAGATATCAATATCTTTTTCCTTTGTTGGCTGAACTATAACTGCTAAATCTTCCCTAATATGCTTTGCCCTATTATACGTTATGAAACTAATCGCCAACTTTTTCATTATACTATCCCTCAATTATTACAACCAATATCAATTTTATCCCTTAAATTTCAGTTCAAAACCTTTTATTCACATAAACCATATCATATTTTCTATTTTATTGATTCATATATGCATGTACCAATTTGTGAGTCTGCCACACTATACCCAACATGCTTTTGTTTTTCTATAGACTGCAGAAAATCAGGTAGTAAAAAATGAAACTCATATATTGTATTCATACCTGAAAAAGGAGAATATTCTATACTGTACTTTGAGATACATTTGATAATATCTTCATTATATTTTTTCTTGCTTATTTCAATGTGGAAATACTGAATTGAATCTTTTTGTTTTTCATAACAAATAATAGGATTATCTAACACATGTGACAAAAACCATATTGCATCATTATAATATATTTTTGTTGAACAGTATGCCTTTTCTCCTACCTCCAAATCTTTAAATTCTTTTATATAATATTGACTATCTTTTTTACTAATTCGAACCCCTTTTGTTCCTTCATAAGGAATTAACAATAAATCGTTATCTTTCGTAAATGTCTGATATTCATAATACCACTGCTTGTCATCATCTAACTGTATTACCCTAATCTCATCATTGTTTTCATTCAATAAAACAATTCCATCTTGCAAATATATTGGGAATAATAATATGTTTATACCTATTTTTTGAATACCAGCATAAATAATTCCTTTATTTTTTATTTTTTTTATTGTGTACTCGCCAGATATCAAATCCATTTCTCGTATTTCATTACAACAATTTATATATATCATTAATCTATCCTGAATCCTTACCCCTACTGCACGTGCATATTCATCTCCCCCCCAATTTTCAACATTAACAATTTCTCTTTTTTCCATATCAATTTTCAAAAATAGCTTATATGCAACCGGAATTAAAAATAAAAAATTTTCTCCATTAATATAAAATCCTCTCATTCTTATAGGAGGAACATGTCCTTCCGGTCTATGCCCATATTCCGGTAAATCCAAGTATGTAATATCTAACGTAAACAAATCAACTATCGCAATACGTTCACTTGCTCTTGGTATAAACCATATTGTATTTTTATATAATATCGCCTCGCTATGTAATCCCCAATTTTCTTCTCCTGGAAAAATTTTCAAAAAATCACACTGTTCCTGTTCAGGATTATATTTAAACAATCCATTCATATTCCATGCAGAAAAATATATATTATCTTCCACTTGTACGCCTGCCAAAAAATTTAATTTCACCTTATCTTCCATCAATTTGTGCCTTTCCCCATATACTATCTATGAAAAATATAAAGCTATTTGTAAATCTACAACCTCATGTATACTTTGTAGTTCATACAACAATGTATAATATAATTCCACACCCTTTTTCACTGCTTCCTCTATATTCCAAATCGGTTTCCAGCCAAATGTCTTCTTTAGTTTTGAACAGTCAAGTTTGAGCATATTTGCTTCATAAGGACCTTTTACATCACGACTTGTCCATGTCACTTTTTGCCCTGAAATCTTTTCCCACTTCTCACAAAACATCGTCACTAACGCTCCGACCGAAATACAGTCCTCCTCATTTGGTCCTACATTATAATTCCCAGCAAATTCTTTATTCTCATATTGTTTTGCCGCAACCATCAAATAGGCCATTACTGGTTCTAACACATGCTGGAATGGCCTTACCGCATATGGATTTCGTATAAAAATATCCCTTCCTTTCACTGCTGCTCTTACACAGTCAGGAATAACTCTGTCCGCAGCAAAATCTCCGCCCCCGATCACATTTCCTGCACGCATTGTTGATACTGCAATATCTCTGTCTTTAAAAAAAGAATTTTTATAACTATCTGTCACCAGTTCTGAACAGGATTTTGAGTTGGAATATGGATCATAACCATTCAATTCTTCGTTTTCACGATAACCCCATTCCCACTCTTTGTTTTTATATACTTTGTCTGTTGTCACATTTATAAAAGACTTTACACATTCATTTAATCGTATACATTCTAAGATATTTGCTGTTCCCATCACATTGACATCATAGGTATATACTGGATTTATATAAGATTCTCTCACAATCGGCTGTGCTGCCATATGGATTACAATTTCAGGTTGTATCTTTTGAAAAACACTATTCATATTGTCCAAATCTCTGATATCTCCGATGATAGAATACATTCGTTTGTCCAATGAAAGCAGTTCAAAAAGATTTGGCTGTGTTGGAGCTTCCAGCGCATACCCTATTACCTTAGCCCCTGCATGTAATAACACTTCACACATCCATGCCCCCTTAAATCCTGTATGTCCTGTCACTAAGACATTTTTTCCTTTATAAAAAGACAAATCAAACATATTACAGCCAAACCTTTCCTAACTGACAGCCTCTGTAATTACATTTATCATATAATCTAACATCTTATCTGTCATTCCAGGATAAACGCCTACCCAAAAGGAGTCTTTCATAATTCTATCTGTATTTACAAGATCTCCTACAATACGATATCCTTTATTATCTGTTCTCATCTGATCAAAACATGGATGCTTGCTCAAATTTCCTGCAAATAACATTCTCGTCTGAACTCCCTGTTGCTCAATCCTTTGCACTACTTTATTGCGGTTAATTTTTTCCCTACAAGTCATTAAAAAGCCAAACCAGCTTGGAACCGAATGTTCTGCTGCCCGCGGTAAAATTAACCTATCTTCTAATCCCTGCAAGCCTTTATACAATCTCGCAAAATTATGTCGTCTACGCTCTGTAAAAAATGGCAATTTTTCTAATTGTGCACAACCAATCGCAGCCTGCATATCTGTAGCTTTGAGGTTATATCCGAAATGTGAATATACATACTTGTGATCGTATCCTAACGGAAGCTCTCCATATTGTCTGTCAAAACGGTGCCCACATATGTTGTCACATCCTGATGGACAGACGCAATCACGCCCCCAGTCCCGAAGTGAACGAATAATTTTATGTAATAGGGGATTATTGGTATATACTGCCCCTCCTTCTCCCATTGTCATATGATGCGGCGGATAAAAACTAGAGGTTCCTATATCACCAATTGTACCTGTAAATCTCCATTCTCCATCTATTTCATACTGTGATCCAAGTGCATCACAATTGTCCTCTATCAACCAAAGATGGTGTCTATCGCAAAACTCTTTGACATACCTCAAATCAAACGGATTCCCCAACGTATGCGCAAGCATAACTGCCTTTGTTTTTGTACTAAGTGCAGCCTCCAACATGTCCACGTCAATACTGTATTGCGGAATTATTACGTCTACAAAAACTGGAACCGCACCATATTGAATAATTGGAGCAACGGTAGTTGGAAAACCTGCTGCAACTGTTATCACCTCGTCACTGCGGCAAATCTGTCTGTCCTCTAACAATGGCGAAGTCAACGCCATAAAAGCCAGCAGATTTGCAGAGGAACCCGAATTTACCAAAGAGCAATATTTTGCTCCTACATATTCCGCCATATTTTGTTCAAACTGCTTTGCATACTTTCCAGCAGTTAACCAAAATTCAAGAGCACTATCTACCAGGTTCACCATTTCATGACTATTATAGACACGAGAAGCATATGGAATTCTATCGCCTATTTTAAATGTTTCTTGTTTATGATAATGGTTGCAGTATTCTTTTACATTGTCCAGAATATACTTTCTAGCTTCCTGTTCTGACATGTTTTCAAACATCAATCTTCCTCCAAGTCTTCTAATTCCAAATTTTCCACGGTGCTTTTTTACTTTCCCACAACGTTTCTAAATACTGCTTATCTCTCAGTGTATCCATTGGCGACCAAAATCCCTCATGTTTATACGCCATCAACTCTCCGTCTCTTGCCACCAGTTCCAATGGCCCATCCTCTAACATCTGGCTACCATCTCCCAGATAATCAAATATTCTCCTATTCAGTACCATAAATCCTGCATTTACCCATGCCTGATCTTCTCTAGCTTTTTCCTTAAATCCATCTACTTGATTTGTACTTTTATTGATTTTAAGCGCCCCAAATCTTCCTGGTGGCTGTGTGGTTGTAATAGTTGCTGTCTTTCCATGTCTCTCATGAAATTTTACTAATTCTTTGATATTCACATCTGAAACACCATCGCCATACGTCAGCAAAAATGTATCATCCTCAATATAGTCTCTGATTTTCAATATCCGTCCTGCTGTCAGTGTACTTAAGCCCGTATTTGCCAGCGTCACAATCCAAGGTTCTGTATGATTTTCATGTAACAACATCGTTTCTTCTTTTAAAGAAAAGGTACTGTTTGATTGATACATATCATAATGAATAAAATATTCTTTTATCATCTGACCTTTATACCCACAACAGATAATAAATTCATTAAAACCATATGCAGAATAAATCTTCATAATATGCCATAGAATAGGTTTTCCACCAATCTCTATCATAGGTTTGGGTTTCAATTGTGATTCTTCATTTATCCGCGTCCCTCTGCCCCCGGCAAATATAACAACCTTCATTTCCTACCTCTATAAATCCTGCTATCTTCTCCAAGGAGCTTTCCCTGTACTCCAAAGTTGTTCCGCATTGACTAAATCTCTTTTTGTCTCTATTGGTTTCCAAAATCCAGTATGCTTATATGAAACGACCTGATGCTTTTGCGAAAGTTCCCCAAAAAGCAGTGTTTCTAATGTTATTTTTTCATTCAGAAATTGAAAAATTGCATTATCAAACACATAACAGTTCGCGTTTACCCATGCACTCCCATATCTTAAAGAGTCTGTCTGTGTATAATAAATTTCTCCATCCTTATCTATAGGCAGTAACTCATTTCTTCCTGTTGGCTTTGCAACTGCTACTGTAGCAATTTTTCTTTTATTATTATAAGTTTCTATTAGTGAATTAATGTCAATATCAAATAAACAATCACCAAATGTAACAATAAATTCACTTCCTTGAATATACTTTTGTATTAGCCGAATACGTTGTCCTGTAGTAGAAGACAATCCTGTATCAACAACTGTCACTTTCCAGTTTTCTGTCCTTTTTTTATGTATCTCAATTTTATTACTCTGAAGATCAATGGTAATATCTGAAGCATAGATATAGTAATCCATAAAATATTCTTTAATCATATCCACACGATAGCCACCACATATTACAAATTCATTTAACCCATAGCTCGAAAAATATTTCATAATATGCCACAGTAAGGGTTTTCCACCGATTTCTATCATAGGCTTGGGTATCCCTTCATGATTATTATTAATACTACTTTGCATACCTCCCGCTAAAATAACTATCTGCATATATATTCTCCATCTTACCTATTAACTCTTATTAGCTAGTATCTGCATTCTATTAGCTATAATGCTATTTGCATAAATCATTTATTAAATTACTATGCTTTTTAGTATGTAAGAAAAAATAATTTGTTTCTATAGTTGTTTCAGTAACTTGTTCAAAAGGAATTAATCTATCTTCTCGAAAAACGAAACAAGAGTAGCCCATATTCTTATAAAAATAAATTATATCATTAGGATGATAACCAAACTTAGCGCACCATTTCCTTAACATTTCTGAAAAAACAATAGGATGATATTTTTTTATGGTTTCTTCACCACCTTGATATACTAATAGTTCAGAACCTTCTACATCACATTTAATAAAATCTATACTGTTCAGTTCATTATCTGCGACCCAATCATCTAATTTTTTAACATCAACCACTATTTTATCAATTTTTTCTTTACCTCTTAAGTTTACAAGTGACGATGCTCCAGAACCTTCTATATCATAATAGAAATCCATTTTTCCATTTTCTTTGTATAATCCTATATTTATTAATCTCTCTACATTCAAATGATTCAATATAAGGTTATTTTTTAATCTTTCATAACTAATAGGAACCGGTTCAAAAGAAAATACTTTCATTGCTGGATACTTTTTCATAATATTCAATGTATACCATCCAACATTTGCACCAATGTCTAAAACCGTAAAATTCTGATTTTTCTTAAAGTAATCTAAAATTTTAAACACCATTCTCGTTTCTTCTGCTTCATAATTCCCTACACACAAGCAGCTCATTGATACTTCTTCATAATCATTTTTGTTAATATAAAGCTTTATATCTGAATCAAGTTCTATGTATATTCCATTTTGACTTATAGTCACATTTTTAATAAAATTATTATTCATTAGAGTACCTAGATCAGATATTTTCATCAATTCGCTGTGTAAATTCTTTGCATAATCTATTATGTCTGCTTTTTCATGTGCAGAATTTTCATATTTTCTTTTAAGCTCGCTAAACATCATTTTCTCCTTAATCAATTCTTCTCATAGTTTTTTCCAAATACAGTACACAGTCTGTCTGTCCAGCCCAATTCAGCAAACTTTTTTTGTGCTGCACTACTGGAAGAATTTCCTGTTCCTATAAAATAACACTCAGGATAAGATGTAATAATATCCGATTTCATTGATTTTAACCCTCTATAAAAAATTTCCCGATAGTCATCTATAACAGCAACCAATTTTGAATTTGGATATTTCCTGTCCATATAATCACATACTTCATCTGTTATCTGCGTCACTCCCCAAACAATATAATTAATTTTCTCCTCTTTTTTCCAGTGCTCTTCTCCATATTTTTCTAATCGCCATGTATATGCGTCTTTAAAATTTTCACTTGCTCCTTTTTCAAAAAAAGAACTTATCGTACACATATCATAATATTTTTTATATGCATGCTTGATTCTATGGATCGCATATTGCAAAACCTGTTCTTTCATATCCTCATAGTTTGCTCCTTTTGGATACCAATCAATATCTTTAAATACACTTGCTCCGTACACTGGTATAATGCTTTCCAACCATGCATAAGAGGAAGAATATTGTTCACATGCAAAAATAGTAGGAATCCCCATAGCCATGCATGGAACTGCACAATGCAAGCGAGAAGTAACTACTAATGCAGCCGTACTCTGATACATATAAAGCCTTTTTTTCATATAATCTTTTATAGAATGACAATCCTCTTTCTCAAGCCATGCATCAATATCCCCATAAATCTCCTGAGACATAATAATTGCACCTTTAGCAATTTCATCCGGCATAAATTTTTCCAAAGTCTTAGGTGCATCTACTAAATAAATTTTATTATACTTCCCTGAATTTCTTTTAGGGAATGTTGACGTTATACAACCTTGCAGATAAGCGTCTATCCCTTGTTCCCTAAAAATTTTTAACGTTTTTGCATCTCTGCATCCTATAGGCGAATATTTTCTAAAATATTCCCACTCCTGTTTCTTAAAATTCCCATTTATCACATGAATCCCTAAAAAAACTGGTATTATTTTAGAAGACAATATAAAATCTCTCTCTCCATAAAATGCATTAAAAAAAATAAAATTAATAGGCAGAATTACATATTCTCCATCATAGTCAAATAAATCATAATATTCTATATATATAATTTCTTCATTTGGGATGCCCATTCTGCAATAAAGATTATCCACTGCCAATATCTGTGCATAATCTCCTATATTAATCTTTCTTTCTTTATCTTTTCCAAAACGTATTGCAGAGTGAGCATATCCCCTTTCAATACTTATGTTTGCATATTTCATTCTGTATTCTCTTCTTTCCAATACTGTAATTTATCCAAAGGAAAATCATCTATATCATCTTCTGGAAAATCTCTTAATGGTATGTCACATTGTGCACACAAACTATTTCCTAAGCCTTTTGTTTTTAATGTCATACATCTAAAATCATAAAGCACCTTGGAATTCCAAATTTCCTCCAAAGAATTACGTTGAACATTTCCAACGACTGTCTTTTGCAGCCAGTCTGCACAGCATACAATAACTTTTCCATCACTTCTTACTGTCATATGCGTAAAGGGATATCTACATGCTTTTCTAACCTTATATAATCTTTTATCAGAGATATCCTCTCTTACTTTCTCTGCTCTTTCTTTGTAATATCTTTCTACAGTATCTTTATTAGCGGGGGAATCCATAATCTTATCAATATATGCTTCATCAACAATCTGACTATATATTTCAATAAACTTTTGATTTTCTTCTGAATATGAATCTATCATCTTAGCACTTATAAATGGTTTAGATTTCCCGTTTTTATCCCGATACTGACGCATATAAATAATTTTTTCCTTTATACTATCTGGCGATATAGAAGTTTGCGTTATTTCATGATTTCTAATCTCATTAACCGAATAAATAGAAGCGCGAAAAATATCCAAACCATTATCAACCAATTCTTCAGCAGTATGATTGGTTAAAAGCGACGCATTTGATGTAATTTCTAATAATTCGCAAATATCAGCGTCTTTAATGACACGTACCATATCACCAATATTAGGATGTATTAAAGGCTCTCCTAAAGAATATAGCTTCATAACCTTTATTTTCTTCTTTTCTTTTTTGCACCATTGCTTTATATCACATATACATTTGTCAAAAAGACTCATATCCATATTTTGAAGTGGCTTTGAAGCTTCAGCATATTGGGCACTGCCATGGTAGCACATGATACATCTAAAATTACACATATTTGATGCCTCTAAACTAATACAAAGGGGCAACTTTAATGGAATAACATCCTTTAATATCATTCTTTTCATTGAATATTCCTGTTCAAAAGATTCCATATCTTCCCTCCATAACTGACTCTTAACTATTACCACGTTTTTTCATTCGAAACTTTTTACTGTTCTATAAAATCCTTCTGCTACATCTACCAACGCCTTCCAACCCAATGTCTCTAATTTTTGTGTATCAGTCCGCTTTATATAAATATTTTCCTTCATCTGATTATCGTATTTGTATAGCATTCCTTCATAAAAAACTTGTAAATTTCTATCTTTAAAAACCTCTTTAAATAAAATATGCGTCAATTTTCCAATTGAAATCATTTCATCAGCATTCCATAGATTATATGCATTACCATCCTCTCCCGATAATGCCAACAAAATCAATCCATAAACAGTATCCCTAACATAAGTAAACGGTCTTTTGTCCAATGGATTTCGTATTATCACAGGTTGCCTACTTATAATCTTATTAACAAGCTCAGAATATATATGTCCATCATTAAGATCTATTCCCGGACCATACGTATGTCCTATGCGTGCCATAACTACCGGAAGCTGATGTTCTCTCCAATATGAATAACATAACAGTTCTCCCGATCTTTTACTCTCAGCATAAACACCATTATCATTTAATGCATCCAATGTAAAAAATGTATTTTCATTCACGCTATTTTCCAAATTCGGAAGTTTTCCGTATACTGCACCACTACTGAAAAAAATAAACTTATCTAGCTTTTGTTGTTGATTCGTTATTACCCTATCTAACAGATAGTATGTTCCTATAAGATTTGTACGCATTATTTCTACAGTATTCATTGAAAAAAATTTTGAAGTTGATATTCCGGCAGCATGAAATATAAAATTCATACCATCTGCGTAATCTAATTTTTCTCCCACATTTCCTATTATCAAATGAAAAAGTGGATGATCTAGATAGTCTCCAAAAATCTGTTTTGCCTTCTCTTGATTTCTAACTAATGCGTATATATAACATTCAAAATCTTTTGATTTATTCAGTGCCATAAAATAAAAGACCACATATCTAGCTATAGAACCACTTGCACCAGTTACCAATATTTTTTTGTTTCGAAATAATTCCCAATTGGTATGTTGAATCAACCAATTTATATCTTCTTTGATGATGTCATGCATGTTCGTTCCTCTTATTTTATCAACTATTTTTAGCAGTCTACTTTATGATAGAATCCATTGCTGATAATTATTCATTAAAAGCTCATATATTCTTTTAGCAATAATTCTATTTCCCTTTTCATTTGTATGAACCCTGCCAATATAAATATCTGTTTCCCTATCAAACATTCCTGTCATATCATATAGCTGTTCTTCATCTTGAATTAATTTAATTGCTTCTTGGTATAGATTTTCAATTCTTTCATTTACAGTCTTTTTACACCCAAACCATGATCTGATTTCATTTTCACTTCTTAAATCATAAAAATCTATATTTCTTGTATAAATTGATGGCTGTAAAATTCCCATAAATGCAATTCCAAACTCGTTACATACAGAACGCATAATTCTCTCATTTTTCTGCCAATTGCATGCAATGTCCCCCGAGAAACTATCAGGTTTTGCAAAATCAATTATTCCAGAATAAGATATGACGATTTCAGGATATAAACCAATTCCATCGCGCACAAACTTGAGTACCTCGTCCGATGAACTGTAACCTACTATTGCACCATTATAAATATTTACCTTTATACCATCCCTAATCAATAGTTCAGCAAGAAATTCTGGCCATGATTTTATTTCATAAAAACCCGATACTGTTGTGGAATTCCCATATAAAGCAATGCTGGGATACTGTTTGCCATATTGTAATACTGTTTGAAACTGATGAATATTATGTTTCGTATTTTCTGATGCAATATTGTCACCTTGTATCCAAAATTCCCACACAATAAAATCAATATTTTCTTTCAAACCTAAACCTTCTAATAATAATTGCGCTTCCTTTATTTGATGAAGTGCTAAAATAATAATCGTATCTTGTGTTTCTGCTATTATTTCCTTTGGTGCTTTCACTTCATATCCAAAAAAACTCTGCTCCTGCTTTTTCTCATTTTTATCCAGAAAATATAAAACATCTATATTCAGACTTAATATCACATTGAGCGCTTCTGTTCCTATTATACCAGCACCATAGATTACTACTTTTTTATTTCCTATTTTGTTACACAAAGTACTACAAAACATCTTATTCCCTCATTATTTTTAACAAGAACAGATTTGAAACAGTTTCGTTTATCGCTCTCAGACACCAAACAAAACCGTATCGGTTCCATTATGCGCCCAATAATGTCTTAAATATAATTGATATGTGCTATTCAAACTACAGATATATTTGGGAATTTCTACAATATCCTCTGTTTTGTGATAAACGCTGACTGCAAGCATCGGTTTACAGCTCTGTATTAGCTTTTTGGCTCCTTTTAATGCCTGCAGTTCCATACCTTCAATGTCCATCTTAAGGTATGTAACGTTATCATGTACAATCTCATCTATTCGCACAGTCCTGATAACAGATGTGCAGACAGAGCAACAGTCAACCACACGTGCCCCCCCGTCAATTCCATTACTTTCATTGCTCAAATAGCAAACTTCTTGCTTTTCACCAACACCATTCTCAAAATAAACGATTTTGTCATCTCTGAATTCTTTCTTGGCGGCCTCGATATTCTTTTTATCCGGCTCAAACGCATATATTTTCCTATATTTATGATGAACTGCTTCCACAAATGCACGGATAGTATCCCCGTTATATGCTCCTGCATCCAAAAAGACTGCTTCCTCTGATAAATTACGAAGAATAAAATCTGGGAAATATTGGGATTCTCCGGCAATATCTTGATAACAATCACAATTGTTTTCCAGAGAGCCCTTAATAATCTGTCTCAATACATGTTTTGATTTGTCATCTGCAAGCTTATCATATAAAAATTGCAGTTCCTTTGCATGTTCCTTAAAGTAAGCCCTTCTTTCTGCTGCCATATTTCTTTGCAGAACATCTGTCGTTGGATCAAAAGTATAAACATGCCATCCGGGAATTTTCCTATCTTGTATTATTTTTTTAATTTCTCTGCGGTGAGCCGGTGCCGATATGATAATATGAGCACAGTCACATTCATCTGAAACATGCGTCAAAGAAGAAACCCTGAACCCATGCCATTTATATTCTTCCCTATCATTTAACGTTCCATCTATTATTCCGTCTATTGTGATATCATATCTGTCTGCAAACTGAAGATACCATATAGCAGCCGCACCACATCCATACAAATAAACCGGCAGCTTCTCTTTTTGTTGTGCTTCCAAAAACTCCTGAATACAATTCATTACTTATTTCAAACCTCTTCTGATATCTGTTCCAAAAATGGCCACAAATTTCTCAATTTACCTGATTTCATCGTTCCGTTCTCGGTTATTCTCGACATCACTTTGGGCTGAATCGGAATATCATCACGCATATGAACGTAACAAAGTACTGGTCCCTCTCTGTCAAGAATCTGCCGGATTACGTCTGTGGCTTCTTCATGTTTTCTTATCTCATATACTGCAATTCCATAAGCCTTTGCAACAGCCACAATATCCGGAATATTTAAATGACTTGTTTTGTTTGCGCCTACAAATCTTCCATTAAAATGAGTTCTTTGCATATTCATGATAGAAAGATACCCTTTATTTCCGTTTACAAAAATCTTAATCGGAAGCCCCATTCCCACAATACTTGCCAGTTCCTGTATATTTAATTGAAGGCTTCCGTCTCCTTCTATGCATATTGTACGTCTGCCAGATGCCACTGCTGCACCAATTGCCGCAGGAAGTCCGTATCCCATTGAACCTAATGCACCCGTTGCAAATGTTCTCTGTCCCCGCTTATTCTTCAAACACATCCAATAGACATCTATTCCAGCACCCGAACTGCCAGGAATGATTACATCCTCCTCTGAGAGATTCTCCGACAATATATCAATAAAGAAATATGGATTTACGCCGCCTGTATCCTTTTTAAATTCCTCCAAAACCACCGGATACTGTTTTTTCCAGTTATTACAATGTGCCAGCCATTGTGGAAGATGTGGATTCAGCTCCATATTTTGCACTTTTTCCAACAGCCTGGTAATAAATTCTGTGGCATCCATCTGTGCCTTTATTTCAATTGGAAATTCAAATTTGTTCAGTTCATTTACATCTATATCAACAATAACTTTCTTCGCATTCGGTGCAAAATCAGTCGGATCATAACCAATCATAGAAGGATCCAGCCGTGTTCCAACCGCTATAATTAAATCGGAATCCTGCATTGTAAAATTCGCATATCTTGGCGCTACCATTCCTGGCTTACCCAGATTACAGATATGGTCATATTCCAGCAGCTCCACTGCTATCCAGCTAAACAATACTGGTATTTTCAATACCTCAATCAACTCGCGGAATACTGCCTTACCATTTCCACGCTCAATTCCCTGCCCCGCAATCAATACAGGTCTTTGAGATTCCTGCAGCAGCTTTGCTGTCCGATCGATGATTTGTGTCACATCCACTGTTCTTTCTTCAGATTTTGCGCTGTATCCTTCGAGCAAATCCGGTTCAATCTCCGCCGCCTGAATATCAAGTGGAATATCTATCCAAACAGGTCCAGGTCTGCCGCTTTTGGCCTCATAAATTGCTTTGTCCAAATGATACTTAATTCTGTCAGAATCCTTTACAGTCACAGCATATTTTGTAATACTTGACACAATATCAACGATTCCTATTTCCTGGTTTCCATGCTGTCTTACATTAAATCTGTCTTTTAAATCTTCTGTCTTTACCTGCCCAGAAAGAATCAACATTGGTGTTGACTCCAGCCAAGCAGCTGCCACACCAGTGATTGTATTTGTTCCGCCAGGTCCGGTGGTAACCAGTGCCACTCCCAAGTGATACTCCATACGTGCATAGGTCTCTGCTGCAATTGCACAAGACTGTTCATGCAGCAGTGTCACATATTCCAGCTTTTCATTTCTGCCTAGCGAATCGACAAGATGCATCGCCCCTCCTCCAGGAAGCATAAATACATGACGCACCCCTAATTTACAGACATATTCCCATACATAATCTGATAATTTCATGCCATTATCCCCAATTCTAGTTTTCTTTCACATCATCTTAAATACACTATCTGTTCTGTCGCTATAGACTGTAATATTGCATCAGCAATCCGCAGGCTCTTTATCCCTGTTTCCAGCGGAACCGCAGTTTCTTTCTTCTCTTTGACGCTCTGTACAAAGTCATAAAGTTCTTGCTGAAACATATCATTGCGTTCAAATTCATACTGTTCACGGGACACACAATTTCCGTATTCGTCGTATTGCAGAAGTGATGGGTTTATCAAATCAAATTCAATTCTTCCTCTCGTACCGACAATTTTACAAGTTCGGGACGCGGGATTTTGAATATAATCTTCGTGTATATGTACAGGAATTGTTTTTCCATTATGCTGGTACTTTAACAAAATATCAACAACATCCTCCACATCTATTTCCAAATTACTGATATGCCCCCCAATAGCATATACACTGACTGGCATGCCAAAGAAATAATAGAGATAATCCAACTCGTGAATCTGACTTAACACAACACCGCCGCCCAATTCCTTTCTACAAGCATACATACGACGATAATCCTCATATTGGTGCCAATTCCTGACACATTCCCCAATTTCTGCATTTATTGACAGGATTTCCCCCAGTTCTTTGTTCTCAATAATTTTCTTTGCTTTTTTAATGCAGGGATTGTATCTTTGTTGATAACCCACATATGTAATAATTTTATTTTTCCTTATCAGTTCACACAGTAAATCCAAATGATCCAAATTATGTGATATTGGTTTCTCTACAAAAAAATGACATCCGTTCTTTGCTGCTTTTATCATTGTCTCCATATGCAGACTTGTGGGATTACAGATAAAAACGATATCCGGTCGTTCTGCTAATGCCTTATCCAAATCATCAAATATTCTCAGATGATATGTTTCATTCAAAGTTCTATTCTTCTCCACCTGTAGTTTGTTGTCCAGCACAAACTGCTCATTTCTGACACGGTAAGCCAGAAACTCATCCTCTTGGGAACTGATTGTCAGAAGGTTTCTTAAATGTCGCTGGCCAATTCCACCCAAACCTATCATTAAATATTTCATAAAGCATCCTCTTCCTGTAAACGATATTTATCAATATACCCCTTGACAAAATCAAGCTGCTTCCTGACTGTTTCTTCCTCCAATCCATCTCTTCCTCTTGCTGCTTGAAGAATAAAACTGTTGTGATAACCAACCTTTTTCAAATTTTTAAATACCCTATCAAAATCAGCGCTTCCTGTTCCCAGTGCAACTGTAGTGCCATGATAAACGCGGTCCTTTATATGGACATTGCAGATGCGGTCTCCCAGTGCCGGAATTTCTTCCTCCGGTAGATATCCAATTCCAGAACTGTTGCCAGAATCAAAATTTGCAAAAACATTATCCGCATGAACTTCTTCTAAAAAGCTGGTGAACACTCCCGGTGCAAAATCAGTCTCCAGGCCAATTTTAAGATTTTTTTTCGCCCCATATTCTGCCAGTCTGCCTATATATTCCACTGCACTGTCCCGCTCCTTTGGTGTCTTGACAGACGAAGAGTCTACCATAGGGACTTCCAGTAGTTGCGCGCCAATCTCTGCTAGTCCATCCAGCACGTTATATGCCATTTCCAGATTTTCCTGATAGCGTTCTTTCTGCTCATTTCCCTGATATTTATAAAACGGACGCCGCATAAAATAATCAAAACAGACTGAATAGACTATTACTCCGGTTCTGTGAATGATTTCTCTTAACGCTTCCCGTCCCGATAACGTCCAGATAGGATTTTCATCATATCTTTCATAATCGAATATCCATTCTATTTCCTGCAGCCCCAATGTTTCTGCTGTAAAAAATTCTTTTTGCCAGTTATCAAACGGAAAAAACTGTATCCCTCTTTCTCTGGATGGCGTCAACCTTCCCTGCATAATTCCATAACTAATCATCTTTACACATCTCTCAATCTATACTGTCTACCAGCATGTCCTACCACCATCCACTATCACCGTAGAACCCGTCATGTAGGAACTTGCGTCGGATATCAGGTATAACATTGTACTTTGATATTCATCCACATTTGCCATTCTTCCCATTGGAATCAAGTTTGTCAATTTTCTAACAAATGCTTCCTCTTGTCCATTTGCAACGCCTGCCGGACATACTGCATTCACGCGAATATTTTTACCAGCCCAATAAGTCGCAAGATATTTTGTCAAACCAATAAGTCCGTGTTTAACAACCGAATATGTAACTGGTTTAATCGTCTGGTCTTCTTCCGCAATTCCATTTTTACGATAAATTCGCTGGTCTGGTGCTATAACCCCCAAATCGGAAGAAATATTTAGTATCACACCTTTACTAGCATCTTCCATAACCTTACCAAAAACTTTTGCGCATAGAAAAGCACCTGTTAACCCAACCGCAATATCATCCTTCCAAATATCTATTGGAAAATTATCAAACCTAATGTTACCCAAATTTGCAGACTGCTTTTCCATTTTAGGATTATTCGCAGCATTATTAATTAATATGTCAATATGTCCATATTTTTTAAGTAGATCCCTTTTTACTGATTCCAACTCTGACTCATTTGTGATATTGACCTGATACAATTCTATTTGTGCATCTGGATAACGATTTATCAGATAATTCTCCGCAAGTGTCAACGCCTCCTCTGAAACATCCAACAAAACCGGTATTCCCTCTCCTTCCAGAACGGCTATCGCGTGTTGTTTTCCCAACAATCCTGCACCGCCTGTAATAATACAAACTTGTCCAACAATGGTAAATTTATTTAATAATTCCCTCATCTGCCCTTTTCTCCAAACATCTTAAATTCCACATATTCTGCAATCACATGTCCTATAAAAATATGTACTTCCTGAATACGTGGGGTAATCAAAGCAGGAACCTTGACAATATAATCAGCTACATCAGACAATTTGGGATTATCAGCTCCTCCTGTCAGTAACACTGTTACCATTTCGTTGTCTTTTGCATATCGCAAAGCTTCCAGCACATTCTTGCTATTTCCGCTTGTGGAAATACCAATCACCATATCTCCTACATGAGCCTTTGCCTCCAATTGTCTGACAAATATCCGCTCAAAGCTGTAATCATTTCCAACTGCTGTCAGTGTTGATGTGTTGACTGACAACGCCTCTGCATTGAGTCCTGGTCTCTCTGTGTAAAACCTGCTGACAAACTCTGTAGCAATATGCTGCGCATCTGCTGCACTTCCACCGTTTCCACATAAATACAGAGCACTATTTCTGTTAAAAATATCTATAAGCTTATCGCCAATTTGCATAACAGTATTCATCAACTTCTGATTAGAGGCTATTTTTTTTAATATATTGGTGTGTTCTTCTAGCCTTTTATAAAAATAATTTTGCGAATAATTCTCATTATTATACCTTTCTAAAATAGAAATCAGTTCCCAGATACATCCTCTACCACCATCATTTTGTAAAATAATATCTGCTACATTTTTTGCCTTATCAATAGCATCAGCGGGGCAAACACCCAAGCCCACATATGCAAGCGGCTCTATATCATACTTTCCGTCTCCAATATAGCAAATCTGTTCCCTACTGATCCCTGTTTCCTGTTCAATTTGCCACAGAGTTTCATTTTTTCTCTTATCTCCACGATAAAAATATTTCCATGGAAATCTCTTTTCAAAATAATTTACAATCTTCGTATTTTCACCTGTAATAGCAGCAAGTTGATACCCTCTCCTATGTAGTTCATATATAGCATCTATATCCTTCAAATTAATCTGTTTCTGCTCGTTTCCATCCGAATCAATAATAACAGTTCCGTCAGTAATAACTCCATCTATATCAAACACTACCAATTTAATCATGTTTTTATCCCCTAAGCTTCTTCTTAATTTCTTCTTCTGTTGCAGTGAGGATCTTTTCTCCTGTGCCCATAATCTTTTCTGCTTCCCTTATATCCTTAACTAATCTACATAATTCATAAGGTTCTATAGAAGCCCTCTGATCAGAACCATACATGTTTTTATCTAATGTAATATGCCGTTCGATAGAAGTTGCTCCCGCCGCCACAGCACAAATACTTACTAAATTCCCTTCCTCATGTCCACTATATCCTACATTACAATTATACTTATCAGAAAGTACTTTGATTAATTTTAGATTTGCGTCCTCTGCTGGCATAGGGTATGTACTATTACAATGCATCAATTCATAAGGACATTGATATTTCTGAAAGATTGTAATCGCATGGTCTATTTCCTCAAATGTACTCATACCCGTTGCAATATATGTATATTTTTTTTCTTTTGCAATTTCATCTATCAAAACTTCATTTGTAAGCATAGCAGAAGCTACTTTATTATATTTACAATGATATTGCTGTAAAAATTTTTGAGAATCAATATCCCATGCAGATGCGTACCATTCAATCCCTTTTTCATGGCAATATGCATCTATCTCATCATACTCTTTTTTGCCAAACTCTAGTCCTTGTTTCTGAGCAAACTGAGTATCTCCCCATGGGCTTTTTCTTGGCTCATTTAAAAACTCTTTTGTATACACTTTGTCTATTGTACGTTTCTGGAACTTCACTGCATCACACCCTGCAACTACTGCAACATCAATTAATTCCTTTGCTAATTTTATATTTCCATTATGATTAATTCCTATCTCTGCTGTAATAAATGTATACATTTTTAATTTTCTCCCTTATTAATTTCTCAAATTTTATTATTTTAACAATATTTTTTCACTCTTTTTCTTTCCCACAAATACCATATTTTTAATAACTTCATACTTTATTTCTACTTATAT
>ERZ778513.820-NODE-820-length-22462-cov-8.081849_pt1 | contig 22462 bp, 22 predicted proteins | sample MGYA00510345_ERZ778513 | MGnify/ENA primary metagenome ERZ778513 (study PRJEB29527, sample SAMN07138966) | mouse gut metagenome | material: feces | host: mouse | place: China:Nanjing | collected 2016-01-25 ... | reverse complement strand
TTTTTTATTATGAAATAATATTATAGCTAAAACAAATTTTTAAATTATTTTAGCCTTTAATTTTATATAATATATGTAAAGCTTTATATAATAATATAGCATTTTACAACTTTTTATATTTTATTTCAATCGTTGTTTAGAATGCAATAAATATGCACTTTACCCTATGTAAATCATAAAAAAGTGAATATTTATTCAATATAAGATGATTAATTATCTCTTTTTCAAAAAGTTACAAATTGATGCAATAATTATAGAAATAAACTTGATTATTAGAAAGGAGGAAATATAAGAACATTAAGTTTTTATGAACAAGAATTATGAGAAAACGAAAACATAATATATTAAATAAATTTATTATAACTATGTTGTTTCTTTCTATCCTGTCAACTTGTATTCCTATAACAGCTAAAGCAGGTTATGGTGGAAACGGAGAAGTTCAAAATAGTGTGGATGGTGACATTGACATTGCTCTTGAATCTATTGGTTTTGATGACCATAAAGGAATGAAGGCTTATATCAATGGACAGGAGGTTTTCTGTATTCAGAGAGGATACCCATTTAGAAGCAAGGTTTCAGAATTGCAAATGGTATATTCAACAGTACAGAGTGGTCTGGCACAAGTTGAACATGATGGAACAATCGCTTCTTTAATCCGTTATATGCTGAGTGATTTGACTAGCCTTATTGGAGTTGAGTACTTCAGAGGATGGGGAACATGGGAAATAAACGAAGATCATACAGATGCTATACAAATATCAACTGATGGTGCCCCTTCTTCCTTGGCTTGGCAGGAAGTCTTTGATGAAGATATGGAAGATAATGAAGATGATTCATATAATAATAGATATCAGGGGACAGATACTATAAGAAAATGGACAGAACAGGTTAAAGATTTTATAACAGGGCATGAAGGCTGCGTTGAACCATTTAAAACCCAAATGAAAGAAATAACTTATACAGAAGCTGGATTTGATACATCTCAACTTTATGCACAAGGAATGATTCATTATTATATATTTGAAGATCCAGATTCATCAGCATATAGTGAGGATGCTAAATATCAATGTGAACAGGCAATGGACTGGGGGATTCAGTATAAATTTATTACTACAGTAGGTCCTTTGGGATATGATTTAATGGTTAATTATAATGATTCAAATGGTTATTATGGTGTTAATAGAAGTCAATATTATTCTGGTTCATGTGATGGGTATATCAAGACTACAATAGGTGGTCAGTATGATGCATTGAAACTTTACCGTCAGGTTGTCTGGAAAACTGTTAATATGAGAATGAGACCTAGTTTTTCAGAGAGAAATCCCAACAACTGTGTTCCAATCAAACTCTATTGGGATGAAGATTTGCAAAAGTATACGTCAACAATATCTGATTCAAACGGAGTATTAGATTACTTTGACTTTGAGATACCTGGAGTAAATATTGTTAATAATGGTGATGGTACAATGACAATTACCAGTGAGAATGAAATTAATGGTGAATTAACAAGTCTTCGGAAAGCAAGCAGACTTGAACCCGAAGATGGAGTGTTTAAACTGCCATCATATTATAGATGGAATCTTGAGGGAAAAACAGTCAAATATAAATATACAACATTAAAACCTCTTGTTGAATCTATTCTTGGACATATCGATCAAGAAGATAATGATGGAGTTGGACCAGGAAGAATAAATCTTCCAGGTATAAAATATGTACATGATTATGACTGGAATTGTAATTGGTATTGTACAAATGGAGATGATACGAGTGAACACTGTACACATGCGTATAATAATTGTGATTTAGAAGCCAATTACTGTCAGAGAGAAATTAATAATTGCAACAATTCTGCTAATAGTTGTACACATTCTAATAATAACTGCAGCCATGAACATAATGATGAATGTGAGGTATCTTGTACACATTCTCATAGCGATTCATGTCATAGTCATACAAGTGACTGTCACAGCCATACATCAAGCTGTCATAGTCATTCAAAAGAAACAGATAGATGTCATCAGCATAATCTTGAAACAGATAAATGTCATGCTCATGTAGATGAAGATAATGCAGGATGCTATCACAAAAATTACTGTGATTATTATGCAGAAGAAAAACGTGTTGGTGTAGAAACTTTTGTTAATGGGCAGCCACAGTCTGACTGCGAGACAGAGTGGTGCTGCGGAAAAGAACATTATGAAACAGAGGAAAAAGATATTTCAGGACAATATATTGACTGGCAGGATATTTCTGGTGTATATGCAAAAGGACAAAAACTTATAGACCCAACATATGCATATATTAAGGTTACTACTGAAAAACATAAATTTCCAGCTCAGACAGATACAGAAATTCTTTTGATTGCAGATAATGATGAATGGAATGATTTGACTTACACTGCTCCAAATGGAAAGGTAATTAAGCATTCAAGCCATTTAAGAGTAGGAGAAAAATTTCATTTAAAATATATTTACTCATATGAAGGCGCATCAAAGGGATTCAGGATTGAATTTACCTTAGAAAACAAACCATATTATCAGTATAATTATTTGTCCAGAATGCAGGCTCCGCAAAATGTTATACCTATTTATAATCTAAGGACTGGACTTGCAGGAGACAGGTTTAGCAATGGTTATATTAATGTGCCACACGCAAAATTAGTTATTGAGGAAACACCTGTTACAATTAGAGGGCTGTATCAGACACCTGAAACGGCATATACCCTGAATGAAGTATACTCATGGGACAGTGGAACTTCATGGAATGACAATGTGTATTTGGATGCCCTGACAGAAGACCAGTTTGATGACTGGTATGATAATAAGGCAGCAGATGATTATGCAGGCGCTAATGGTGGTGAAAAAATCACTACGAATGTTATCTCGCCATTATTAACAGATTTTACGGTTTCTAAAGACAATGGTAAGATTCAGGCAGTGTGGGAATTTGATACAGAACCTGAGATTTTTGGTTCAGCTTTAGTTTTTGGTACATCATACATTAATGTAGCAGAAGATACGAACCATACACGAACTTTCTATGACGAAGCTTATAATTATGCCAAAGATGCAATGGGTTCTACAGGTTATACGAATTGGTTTTATAACCTTGAAGACCACAATAATGTAGGAGGAACAGGATACTTTAGCTGGGAATATACAGACCCAAATGGAACACAATCTGAAACCCTTATTCCATCACATACTATCTTTACACAGAATAACGAATACAGGACTTATGCGGTGAGAAACAAAGTATGGCAGTCAGATGTAGATATAAAGGTTTCTAACTTTGTGCAAAATACAGGAGCAGGTATCACGGAACACATTTACCAGCAGAGGGGAAGAGGCAACCATGACATGAATTATAACCTGTATTATACAATTGATGTAGAGAATCCGAAAGCTACCATTTTTGAAGACAAAGTAAGGGCTTATGATAACACGACAGACAGTGATATCCAAACTACCCCATATGATACAACTGCTGATGTTTATGAATTTGATGTAAACAATTTGATTTCTTGGGGTTCAACTGGTGCGTCACAGACAGGTGTTTCTTATGGAAGAACTACGGTGGTAGACCATATTAAGACAGGAAGAACTTATATCCAGAGAGAGATTCCTACTGTTTTAACCACTATGACCAGTCTCCCCAAAGAGGTAATGAACTTTAGTATTTACCCTAACCATGACAGATTAATTTATGAAGACCATTATACAAATGCAAATATCAGTGGAAATGCTGAAAATAGAAAGGTAACTGTATCTGTAAAGGATGGATATTATCCATCAAATGAGCAAATTGCAAGTTCTGATATCTGGTCTGCCATGAATCCTAATGTGAAGGAAATGCAGCCACAAAATATTAATGGTTCAGATAATGTTCCTGATCAATATAATCAGGGTGACAATGTATTGCATCATATTGCACCTACCACATCATTTAATATTAAGTTAAGTAATGGTGAAACAAAAACTGTTGTAGATAGTCATACGAAGAACTATACACAGTATGACTTTGAGTATAATCCTAGCAATAGGAACAACAAAGTAACATTTCCTAACTATAGAAACTCAATTATGTTCTTCAAGTATTCTAAGACAAATTACAGTTACAATGGAAACAGTATTCAGTCTGCTGTTGGTGAATTCAGAAATACACCTCAGACACAGACAGAAAGCTATTACATTAGTCAGGTATTGTTTAAGAGCAACTATACCTCCAAGTATAAGAAAGAACTTGAACATCAGGGAGCAGACTACATTGAAGATTATGATGCAAATGGAAATCTCCTGAATGCATGGATTGATATGGTAAATCAGAATAAGTTTGCTATTGTTTCAGCGGGGCAAGGCTTTGAGCTTAGAGTAACACTGAAATATGAGAATAGCTACTTGACACAATACCTGTCAAGATACTTTGGACAAGATGATGGACAAAATGATATACTTGGTACTTCTAACAGGGTACATCAAAGGTATCTTGCAAGCACAACTGAAAAAGGAAGACAGTTTGCTAATATCAGTTCTTTAACAGGTAAAGATGGAAGAACCACTCCATTTTATAAAGATACTGATAGAGCATACATTAGCAGCAATAGTATATTGGACAGATTAGCAGTCAATCTTGTAACAGGTTCAAATGTATTTAATGACTTATATGTATTCATGAGTGACAATCCTGATACAGTTTATAGTTATTCAGGCATCTATGAGACTCCTGTTGTATTTGAAAGAAATATTAAATACAGCGAAGATTTCTCTGTAACAACTGTAACTTATACCATGTGTGTAAGTCATGAAAATGGTATTTCAGGTAACTTGCAGAAGATGAAGTTCTACACGAACCAACTTGCTCCTGACAAGAGAAGTCCTGGTATTGTAGAAGGTAACACTGATGTAAGTGCAAATGGTGAACATAGTATTACCATTTGGACACCAATTATAGCAGCTACTCCTTTTGATTATCCTGCTGCAATACAAGAACGTTACATTGGTGATGCAATCGAGCTTGGTTACACAATTAAGACTACGGGGGCAGATGACAGTATTGTTCATATAGTACAGTAATTAATAAAAAGAATCTCCTTTCATCATAAAGGAGATTTTTTATAAATAGTGCTTATATTGTTTGAAAAAAGTTTCGACAAAATTTGTATGAGAGTGGAAACTATTAGTTTGTATAAAAGATTTTAAATAAAACATAATATTCTTGGTTTTCTATTTGTTATTTTAATATAATATATTGTTGCTATATTTAATTGATATAAGGTATCTAAATAATCAAACCATATAATATATTAAATACATTAAAAGTAATTAACTGACACAACGAGTTAACTTGGGAAAATTGATTTTTAGTAATTAGGAAATGGCTGATGAAAAGGTGAAGGAATGTTTGACAACAAGTATGTCTATGATACAATAAAAATGTATTATAACATTAAAAACAAAGGAGAATGATATAAATCATGACCAGCATTAAATCAACTAAAAAAACCATGGAATCAAAAAAGTTATATCGTAAAAGAACTAATTATTTGGAATTGGTGATTAGAGATACGAAAGGAAAATATACAAAATTATCATTACCTGTCAAAATAGTTCGTGTGCCAGTAAAACCTTCAAATAAGAAGGTGAATCGTTTAAGAATAGAACCAGAAACAGTACTAAAATTTTCAATCAAAATAGACAATATGCAGCCTAAAGATTTTATACCTAAAAGTCTCCGTCGCAAAACAATACATTTCACAAGAAAAAATCAAAAAATGGAAGGAATTATAATACATGCAAGTATCAGCATGAAAGGTTCAGAAGGAGGATCAGTGCCTAATCCCCCGCCACCAGTACACTAAAAATTTAAGTAGGGAGGAATAATAATTGAATAATATTTTAACACCTGAAGGAATCAAGGAATTACTAGAAGTTTTAAAACAATATATTATATATGTGTATCCAGGTTTTATAACATTGGCAATCTATAGATTTGCGATGTTAAAAAGCATAGAGGAAAATAAAAACACTTTTATAAAAAGCATTATTGTTAGTTATCTGTATACGATTCCATTTCAGTTAAGAGGAGTGAATCCCATAGAGTTTAATTTAATGCATCACATTGTAATTATAATAATTGCCGTAGCAATACCTGTTTTCTGGAATTTGCTTATTCGTAGTGATAAATTTAAAAAAATAATAAGATTTTTTAAGATAAAGACTGAAATCTATGACAATCTTATGGATATTATGTTTTATAAAGAAGATGGTATTGTTTGGGTAAGAGCCTATATGGATGTACAGAAAATTATGTATGAAGGTTCTTTGCGACATTATGAGTCTGATATTAACAGAGAGCAGCAGGTTATATTAAGCGGGTATAGATTTTATAATTACAATGAATTAACTAAAAAATATGATTTATTAGTGTATGATTTTTCCGCAGATCAAAAACAATGGGTACGATTATTGGAAAAAAACATTACCCGTATGGAATTTGTATATAACAATGATCATTAAGTCTTTTGAATCTTTCAGAGTCTGGTTTCCTCACAGCAGAGTTGCCGAAAATTTATAGTAATGGATTTTCCAACAAAATACTAAACTTTAGTCCAAAACCTCTTAGTAATCTAAGAGGTTTTGATTTTTGTCTACTAAGAATTGATGTAAGAAGAACTACTAAAACTATGTTAAATAAGATTACCATATAGTAAATTTTTTATAATACAAAAAGGGATTTTCCCTAATGGGATTCCTTTTGGGTTATATTTTATCAATTTTTATCTATAATACATTAACTAAACTAAGAAAGGGTATGCGGGATGCATATAAAGGTGAAACTAGATGAAGGGTTATAAGGCACTAGATTGGGATATGAGAGCTGCATATGGCAATGAAATGCAGTTTGAATTGGGAAAAACCTATTCTGTAAACGGGGAAGTGGTTCCCTGTAAAAATGGTTTTCATTTCTGTGAAAAGATTGAGTATTTGAATTGCTATTATAATATTGCAGATAATAGGATTTTTGAAGTAGAAGCAGATGGAATTATCATAAAGAGCGAAGACAAATATGTGGCAGAAAGAATTAGACTGGTAAGGGAGTTGTCAAAAGAGGAGATTAGTAAATATTTTGAGCAGAATTTACAATCGCTAGTCTGCCATAACGAAACATATGTTAGGGAAGCTGTAGCAGATCAGGGCTATGGATTGGATGTTCTTGTTTATGATGAGGATCGTGATGTGAGGTATGCAGTAGCAGAACAGGGTTATGGACTTGATATTCTTGTCCATGATAAGGAGTTTGATATAAGGCACGCAGTGGCCAGACAAGGCTATGGTCTTGATATTCTTGTTCATGATGAAGATTACTGTATTAGATGTGTAGTAGCAGAACAAGGCTATGGTCTTGATACTCTTGTTCATGACTGTGATCGTGATGTAAGATGTATCGTAGCAGATGAGGGATATGGTTTGGATATTTTGATTTCTGATGAAGATTGGATGGTCAGGCAAGCAGTAGCCAGACAGGGTTATGGACTTGATGTTCTTATCTATGATGAAGACTGGCATGTCAGACAGGCAGTAGCATATAGGGACTATGGACTTGATATTCTTGTTCATGATAAAGATTACTATGTCAGGAAGACGGCTAAAGCTATGTTAGACAGGATTGCATCACAGTAAAAAAAATTTATCTATATAAAATTTTGCATAATTATACAAACAGAACAAATAACACAAAAAGGACTTTTTCATAATGGGAAGTCCTTTTTTATGTTATATTTTGCTTGGTCTTATTTATAATAGATTAACTAAACTAAGAAAGGGTGTGCGAGATGCATATAAAGGTGAAGCTGTATGAAAGGCTATAAAGCACTGGATCAGGATATGAGGGCTATATTAGGTAATGAAATGCAGTTTGAATTAGGGAAAACATATTTCGTAGATGGAGAGGTGATTCCCTGTAAAAATGGTTTTCATTTTTGTGAAAAGATTGAATATTTGAACTGCTATTATAATATTGCAGATAGCAGGATTTTTGAAGTGGAAGCAGACGGAATTATCATAGAGAGCGAAGACAAATATGTGGCAGAAAGAATTAAGCTGGTAAGAGAGCTGTCAAAAGAGGAGATTAGCAAATATTTTGAGCAGAATTTACAATTACTAATCTGTCATGATAAAGCATACATTAGACAAACAGTTGCCGAACAGGGTTATGGCTTAAATGTTCTTATTAATGATAAGAATTGGCAAGTCAGAGAAGCAGTCGCCAAACAAGGCTACGGATTAGATATCCTTGTTCATGATGAAGATTGGTGTGTCAGGGAGGCAGTCGCCAAACAGGGCTATGGGTTAGATATTCTTATTTATGATAATGATTGGTATATTAGGAAGATTGTTAAAGCTATGCTAAATAGGATTGCATCACAGTAAAAGAAAATTTATCTATATAAAATTCTGTATAATTATACAAATAGAACAAATCACACAAAAAGGACTTTTTCATAATGGGAAGTTCTTTTTGTGTTATATTTTGTTTGGTCTTATTTATAATAGATTAACTAAACTAAGAAAGGGTATGCGGGATGCATATAAAGGTGAAGCTGTATGAAAGGTTATAAAGCACTGGATCAGGATATGAGGGCATCTTTAGGTAATGAAATGCAGTATGAATTAGGAAAAACTTATACTGTATATGGGAAGGTAGTTCCTTGTGAAAATGGTTTTCATTTCTGTGAAAAGATTGAATATTTGAATTGCTATTATAATATTACAGATAGCAGGATTTTTGAAGTGGAGGCTGATGGAACTATCATAAAGAGCGAAGACAAATATGTGGCAGAAAGAATTAAGCTGGTAAGGGAGCTGTCAAAAGAGGAGATTAGTAAATATTTTGAGCAGAATTTACAATTACTAGTCTACCATGACAAAGCATACATTAGACAGACAGTTGCAAGGCAAGGCTATGGTTTGGATATTCTTGTCCATGATGAGGATCGTGATGTAAGGTATGCAGTGGCCAGACAAGGCTATGGTCTTGATATTCTTGTTCATGATAAAGATTACTGTGTTAGATGTATGGTAGCAGAACAAGGCTATGGTCTTGATATTCTTGTTCATGACTGTGATCGTGATGTAAGATGTATCGTAGCAAATAAGGGATATGGTTTAGATATTTTAGTTTCTGACGAAGATTGGATGGTCAGGCAAGCAGTAGTCAGACAGGGCTATGGTCTTGACATTTTTGTTCATGATAAAGATTACTGTGTTAGATGTGTAGTAGCAGAACAAGGTTATGGTCTTGATATTCTTGTTCATGACTGTGATCGTGATGTAAGATGTATCGTAGCAAATAAGGGATATGGTTTAGATATTTTAGTTTCTGACGAAGATTGGATGGTCAGACAAGCAGTAGCTAAACAAGGCTATGGTCTTGATATTCTTGTTCATGATGAAGACTGTGATGTAAGAAGGACTGCTAAAGCTATGTTAGACAGGATTGCAATACAGTAAAAGAAAAATTATCTATATAAAATTCTGCATAATTATACAAACAGAACAAATAACACAAAAAGGACTTTCATAATAAAAAGTCCTTTTTTATGTTATATTTTGCTTGCTTTTATTTATAATATATCAACTAAACTAAGAAAGGGTATGCAGGATGCATATAAAGGTAAAAATGGATGAAAGGTTACAAGGCACTGAATCAGGAGATGAGAGCAGCACATGGTAATAAGATGCAGTTTGAATTAGGGAAAACATATTCCGTAGATGGAGAGGTGATTCCCTGTAAAAATGGTTTTCATTTCTGTGAAAAGATTGAATATCTGAACTGTTGGTATGATATTGTGTACAGCCGAATCTTTGAAGTAGAATCAGATGGAATTATCATAAAGAGCGAAGACAAATATGTGGCAGAAAGAATTAAACTGGTAAGGGAGCTGTCAAAAGAAGAGATTGACAAATATTTTGAACAGAATTTACAGTCTCTTGTCTGTCATGATGAAACATATGTCAGACAGGCAGTCGCAAAACAGGGCTATAGTCTGGAGATTTTGGTTAACGATACAGAATGGCCTGTTAGGCAGGCAGTGGCCGAGCGGGGTTATGGTCTTGATGTTCTCGTTAATGATAAAAATTGGATTGTCAGACAGGCAGTCGCAGAACAAGGTTATGGACTTGATATCCTAATTTCTGATGTAGATCGTGATGTAAGACAGGCAGTCGCAAAACAGGGCTATGGGTTAGATATTCTTATTCATGATAGTGATTATTATGTCAGAAGAGTAGCTGAAATCATGTTGGACGAGAGTACAAAACAATAAAGGAAAAAAGTTATCCGAGTAAAAGTTTTGTATGATGTAACATGACAGGGCTATATAATTAGAGCAAATAACACAAAAAAGGATTTTCCCTAACGGGAGATCTTTTTTTGTTATGTTTTTCAAACGTTATTTCAAACATTCTAGTTTACAATATTTTAATGATTTGATTTGTTCAAGGCTTCCAGAATGAATGCATCTTAATAAGTCTTGTATTCTATAACAAAATTTATCCTTATAATCAGAAAAAATAGTATTTTTAAAGCTTTGGATAAAATATTATCTATCCATGGAAAAAGTTATAAAGTGGTGATAGATTAGCCATGATAAGAAAGGGTATGGAGGATGCATATAAAGTTAAAACTGGATAAAGGGTTATAAAGCATTAAATTTAGTATCTGAGGGTTGCATGTGATAATAAAATGTAGTTTGAACTGCAAAAACCTATTCTGTAGACGGGGAGGTGGTTCTATGTAAAAATGGATTTAATTTCTGTGAAAAGATTGAGCATTTAAATTGCTGTTATGATATTACAAGTAGCAGAATTTTTGAAGTGGAAGCAGACAGTGTTATTAGGCAGTGTGGAAATAAATATGCAACAGAAAGAATCAAACTAATATAAAAGCTAACAAAAGAAGAAATTAAAAAATATTTTGAACAGAATTTGCAATCACTTGTCTGCCATGATGAAACATATGTCAGACAGGTAGTAGCGAATTAGGGATATGGTCTTGATATTCTTGTAAATGATATAGATCGTGATGTTAGAAGAACTATCAAAATCATGCTAGATAGAAGTATTGTGCAATAAATTCTTAATAATACAAAAGGACTTTTTATGATGGAGGTTCTTTTTTTAGATATAGTTTGCAGACTCTTATTTATAATAGATTAACTATAATAAAGAAAGGGTATGTAAAAATGCATATAAAGGTAAAACTAAATGAAGGGTTATAAAGCACTTGGACAGGACATGAGAGCATCTTTAGGCAATGGAATGCAGTTTGAATTAGGAAAAATCTATACTGTAAATGGTGAGGTGATTCCTTGTGAAAATGGTTTTCATTTCTGTGAAAAGATTGAGGAATTAAACTGCTATTATAATATTGCAAGCAGTAAGATTTTTGAAGTGGAAGCCGATGGCGTTATCAGGCAGCACGGCAACAAATATGTGGCAGAAAGAATTAAACTGGTAAGGGAATTATCAAAAGAAGATGTTGGTCAATATTTTGAACAGAATCTGCAGTTTTTAGTGTGCCATGATAAAGCATACATTAGACAGACAGTTGCCGAACAGGGCTATGGCTTAGATGTTCTTATTAATGATAAGAATTGGCAAGTTAGAGAAGCAGTCACTAAACAGGGGTATGGTTTAGATGTTCTTATTAATGATAAGAATTGGCAAGTCAGAGAAGCAGTCGCTAAACAAGGCTACGGATTAGATGTCCTTGTCTATGATGAAGATTGGTGTGTCAGGGAAGCAGTCGCCAAACAGGAGTATGGTCTGGATATTTTGATTAATGATAAGAATTGGTATGTTAGACAGGCAGTAGCGAATCAGGGGTATGGTTTAGATGTTCTTATTAATGATAAGGATTGGCAAGTTAGAGAAGCCGTGGTCAGACAAGGCTACGGTCTGGATGGTCTTGTTAAGGATAAGGAGCATTATGCCAGCACAACTGCTAAGAACATGTCAAACAAGAATTATCAAAAGAAGAAATTAAAAAGTATTTTGAACAGAATGCATAATCGCTTGTCTGCTATGATAAAGTATATGTCAGATAAGTAGTAGCAAATCAAGGTTATGGATTGTATGTTCTTGTCAACGATAAGATTTATGCTGTCAGAAGGACTGCTAAAACTATGTTAAGCAAGGGAATAGTATAATAAAGAGAAAAGATTTCTTTCAGATTTGGAAGGAATCTTTTTAAAATAAATTGACAATTTCACATAAAGCTGATATAGTAAAATTATATTCAGCGGAACTGGATAAAAATTTAATGACAACCAGATTATAATAGTGGTTAGGACATTATTGTTTCGGTTGGTAAATTGTTTTGGATTACGGCAAGAGGTTACAGGTGTATTATGTCTAAAATCTTTAACCCGTATGAAATGTTTACTGATTGAAACTTTTTTAGTGTCCTAACCACTTTTTTGTTTCGTCATTGAAATGTATCTTGAAAACTTAATAAAGGGTAGGCAAGAACCTTGAAAACTGCTCTGTCAAAAGTTAGACAGTTGATGGGAATGCAGGAACCCAGAAGAAAATACCTGCTAAAATAAAAACAATTGTAAAATTTGAAAGAAAAAATAGGAGATGGAATCCCCTATAAATATTCTTTTGTTATTTTCCCGTCTATGCATTGATATGTTTTCACAATTAATGTTTTTTGTACAGCTTTGTATTTAAAATTATTCAGTTGTATATATGGATATTTCTTTAATTTAATTTTAAACAATTTTTGTCACCTCATAATAAGATATACGATCAGAATAAAAATAATAAGAAAATAATGAATTATAAAAAGAATATAGAATTATTTGTATTTGGGCATAGGAATGAAGTGTAAAAAATATGAAATCATTAGTGAACGAAAGGAGAAAAAATTTATGATGAGTCCCAAAGAGAATTTAGTTTTTGAAATGAACAACCTAAATAGAATACTTCGCAAGTATTTAATCAGACTCAGTATGGGTGAAATTGATAATGTTGCATGGCTTGACTTGAACGATGGTTGTGGTTCCGTGTTACATGCACTAAGAAGGTATTTTGGTGAGGATGTATACAATCTTGATAATCGTAAGATTACTATCCTAACTCCAGATGATTAGTATTTAATAAAATGTACTATAAAAAAGAAAACTACTGATGGTACAGAGTCAGTAGGTCGCATAATGTATAATTTCTCGCACGAATGAGGAAGTCTCCATTAACTGTACTGGAGCAAATATTGATGCGAGGAGATGTTTTTATGGAACAGAGAGAGTTAATGATTGCAATACTTAGAATTTTACTGCAAAAAGGAACTATCAATGAAGATGTGTTTAATAAATCAATTAAGAAAATAACCAGTAATTCTTAATTAGAATAACTGATAATATAAAAAAATGTCTCTACCCAGTTATGGATAGGGACATTTTTCAGTTTAAGGGTAAAAAAATTTTATATAGATAAATATTTTATCGAAGTAAGCATTTGTTTTTTTTGCCAAAATTTGGGCAGCTTTAAACTCGGTCTGAAAAGTTGGTAGCTGCAATTAGAGTAAGGATTTGGTATAATATAAGTAGTGAAAAGTGCCTAAAATACAGGGTTTATAGGACTTTTTGCTATACAAAAAACTATAGAAAGGAAGTGTGTTTTTATGAATAAAGTTGCCATTTATCACTTTACAGATAAGTCGGAAAAAAGACCTATTGTAAATGAAAAACAGATGTCTCTTTTGAGAAATTTCGCATCAGAATATGGCACTGTTGAAAAAGAATACTTGGATAAAAGTCTAAAAAAATGTGAACAGGAAGAGAAGAAAAAACTGATTCAAGAAATCGGGGAATATGATATTTTAATTACAAAGGATTTTTATCATATATCTAAAAATACAGGTACTTGTATAGGGTTACTGCAACAATTTTTATCTGTAGGAGTACAGACATATTCTATTGAAGATGGCTGTTTTACTTTTATAGATGTTCCATTTAATGAAAAGTTAAGTATTGTAATATACCATTCAAAGTACGTAGATAATAGTCCATCTGCAAATAAATGGAAAAGAGAGAATGAAATTACAGTACAGACACGATTGGAAATCATGAGATTATTTGTAAAACAAAAAACTCAATGGAAGATTGCAGACATATATGTTGATGAAGCACAGGGACAATCAGATGAAAAACAAGTAAATCTTTTAGAATTAATAAAGAACAGTGAAAAGTATGATTTAGTATTATGTAAAAACTTTAACAATATTCATTGGCGAACATCTAAGTTTTGTAAACGAAGAAATGATATGAAACTAGATATATACAGCCTAAGAGAAGGCTATCTAAAATATTAAATCTTTAAGTAGAAAATACTTATTTATAGTGCCTCAATCTTGCATCTGTGAAATGTAGGATTACAGAGAAATAAAGAAAAATATTTAGATTAAACAAAGATTATTCAAATAATTAAATAAGGAGATAGGCTTATGAGAAACAATAATATTGCACAATCTATTAAGACAAGAATGGAAATGGGGGAACGGGTAACTGCATTAAATTATGCGAGGACATCAACAGATAATGATGAACAAAAGGATAGCTGTGATAATCAGATTGCTATGTGTAACATTTATTTAAAAAGATATCCAAACATCAAACTTGCAGAAAAACCTTATGTAGATAAAGGCATTTCTGGAAAGAGTGATATAGGAAGGGGAGCATTTGAAGATATGCTTGAACGTATAAAACGGGGAGATATTGACTTGATTATCGTTAAAACAAAAGCAAGGCTTTGCAGAAGCAAGGCTCTTGCAACTATGTTAGAGGAAATGATGAGAGATTACAAATTCTCAATTTTAACCCTCTCGGATGGGCAGATTTATGACAGTGCTGATAGAAGTTCACGGTTAATTAATGGAATCAAAGATGTTATAGATGAAGATTATGTTTGGGGGCAGTCAGAATATGGAAAAATGACCCATGCACTTAGATGCGAAAGGAAAATACTTGCATGTAATAATGTAACTTTTGGTTATATTTGGAATAAAGAAACGAAAAGTATTGAAGTAAATGAAGAAGAAGCAAAAATTATCAAAATAGTTTATGAATGGTATGTGTATTCGGACTATGGAGTAAATGAGATTTCTAGGAAACTGGCAGAGTTAGGTGTATATGGAAAGAATAGTAGGAAACCTGTTACAGCCGCAACTCTCATGCAGTGGTTGAGCAATGAAGCTTATGTTGGAATGTTTCATATTAATAAAAGGGGATCTAGTTTAGATTTGGGAGCAGGAAGAGAAACAAAAAGGTTTGTAAACCCAAAAGAAGAGTGGATTGCAATACCTAAACCAGAGCTTGCAATTATAGACAAAGAATTATTTAATCTTGCACAGAAGATTAGGGCAGAAAGGCGATCTGCTTATGACAGACCTTCAAAAGAAACATCACAGGCAAGATTTAGGGGATTTCATTTGTTTGCAAGTAAGGTATTTTGCGGTTCCTGTGGAACACAGTTTGTTCATGTCTATGCAGACAGAGCACAAACGATTAGCTCATATAAGGATTATTTTTCTAAAAAAGCAAAAAAATCAGGAGAAAGATGTGAGAATAGCAAATACAATAAGATACATGAAGAAGTGCTATCTAATATCACAAAGAAAGCGATTAATTTGACATTGGAGAATACAGAGCAGGTATTTGATAATCTTTATCATATTATCAGTGAAGCTTATGCATCTTCAATAGATAACACTTCAAAGATTAATGCATTAAAAAAGAAAAAGGCTAACTTGGAAAAGGATAGAGAGTCTTATTTTGAAGGTTGGCGAATTGCTCCTGATTCTGAAATGAGGGAGTACTTTTATCAAAAAATTACTTCTATTAAAGAAGAAATAGCAGAGGTGCAAAAGGAGCTTTCAAAATATGATACAGATACAAAAGACGATAATCAGATAAAAGAACAATTGCAACAAATTAAAGACCAACTTACATCATTACAATATATTGAAACGCTAGATAGATGTATTGTGGATAACTTTGTGGATAAGGTTATTATAAATTCAGATGGTAGTTTATATCTGACCTTAAAGGCAGGAACTAAGTTTACAGCAACGATTCCAGAATATAGCACAGTAGCAGCTTCAATCCGAAAGGGGGAAGCTGTTCGATACATAAAGAGTTTAAAAGATTTCTTATATTTTTATCAGTCTGTTGGTAGGTTGTTTATCGGTCACACGATGGGTCTCTTAGCACAGGTCATGCAAATTCTTCTAAAGATATGCTCACAAGATTAGAGACAATGGTATTGATGGGAATGGAACTTCCACTCGCTGCAGTTCGCAGACAGATTGCCTCGGGAGTAGATATTATTGTACATCTTAGTAGACTGCGTGATAAATCGCGACGAGTTCTTGAAATTGTGGAAGTAATAGGTTTTGAGGGTGACGAGATTATTACAGCGCCAATTTATCAATTTCAAGAGTTTGGGGAAGAAAAAGGTCGTGTGACAGGAGACCTTGTAAAGGTGGGAAAGATTACACACACATTAAAACTTCAGACGTCTGGTCTGATACAAGATTAAAAATAGAGGAGGCAGAGATGACAAAAAGAAATCCTATAGGAATTGACCAACTTCTGCCAGAAATAGATTATGGGGAATATGTGTTTTCTAAAAAAGAGATTACATTACATATCTTATCATGCGCATTGTTTACTGCAATGGTAAGTTGGATTTTTTATGACAGTGTAATTGCATGGATATTTTTAATGCCTTTATCATTATTCTCCTTTCGAGAGCAGGGAAAGATACAATGTCAGCGGAGAAAAAGAAGACTAGAAATAGAATTTCGCGAAGTAATTTTAAGCGTTTCTTCAAATTTACAAGCTGGATACAGTGTAGAAAATGCCTTCCAAGAATCCTATAAAGATATCGTACTGTTATATGGAAAGGATTCCGTGATGGCTGTTGAGTTACAGTTGCTCTTTCGTAAATTAAACAATAATGAGCAGTTGGAATATGCCCTTTCTAATCTTGCAAAAAGAAGTAATGTGCAAGATATTCGGGATTTTGCAGATATCTTTCAGATTGCAAAACGAGGAGGGGGAGATATGCGTGGCATTATCACAAATACAGCAGAGATTATTGCGGATAAACAAGAGATTCGACGTGAGATAGAAACTGTTGTGACAGAGAAAAAACTAGAGCAGCAGATAATGCGTTATATTCCATTTTTTATTATATTTTATATTTCATTGACTACAAAAGGATATTTTGAATGTCTGTATCATAATATTTCTGGTTGGATTCTTATGACAGGTGCATTAATAGTTTATGTTGTGGCATGTAGAATTTCCGACAAAATCTTAAATATAGAAGTATAAATTTATATCTCTTGAACTTTAGGGAGCGAAGTTTATTGTTAATAAATATTTGGTGGGGAGGAGAAAGGAGGTGATTATGATGGGAGGAAAATTTGCAAATTGGCTCTATCAAAAATTAGAATCCATGCAGAAAAAACCAACTGGAATTTTGTATAATAGCACAGTTCGAGAGGACTTACAGACACTAGAACCAGCAGGCAATACATCTGGTCGACAGAAAGAATATGTGATACAAAAGTTATCACTGTGCAGTATCATTGTGGTTTGCGGTGTGGTTATGTCCGTTGTAATGTGGATAAATGACAAAATGGAGACAAGAATTGTGGATAATCAAATTGTGCGCAGCGAGTACGGTAGTGGAGAGAAGGCTGTGATGCTAATTGCAGAGGATATGGAAAGCAGTTATCAAATTCCGCTAACAGTGTCAGAGAGGTGCTATTCAAAGCAAGAGCTGACACAGATGTCAGTTGAGGCCACGGCAGTGATTGAGAATAGTATTTTAGGAGAAAATCAGAGTTTTGATCAAATCGAATATGATATGAACTTAATTTCTCAAATAGCAGGATATCCTTTTACGGTGGAATGGTACACTGATGAAATATATCTTGATAATGCAGGACATCTGATGCAGGATCAATTAATGTCACCAGTATTGACAGAGTTGACAGCAGTTTTGTCATGTGAAAGTTTTGAAGCTGCGTATGATATAACCGTTAAAATACACAGTAAAGCTGTACAGCCTGGAATAGAAGCGCGTCTGACAAAACAGCTTTCTGCTATGGAAGCGGAAAATCGAGAGCAATACAATATAATATTGCCATCACAAATTGAAGATAGATCAATTCACTGGAGTTACAAAAGAAACTGGAATGGATTGCTGATTCTAGGAGCGACACCAGTCTTTGCAATATTGATATTTTGTGGTAAGGACAAAGATTTACACAGACAAGTGGTGGACCGTGAAGATCAGATGCGCATGGATTATCCTGACATTGTTAGTTCTCTTGCATTGCTAATCGGTGCTGGAATGACAGTGCCAAATGCATGGAATAAGATTGCAAAAGATTATAGGAAACGAAGGGATGGGGGGAGCAGAAAACGATTTGCTTATGAGGAAATGCTTTTGACCATCTACGAGATGGAAAATGGTATTGTGCAGGTAAAGGCTTATGAGCGTTTTGGTCGGCGCTGTCGCATTCCAAGCTACAATAAGCTCTCTACAATGTTGTCGCAAAATATTAGAAAAGGAGCTGGGAATTTGCCTCAGTTGCTAAAAGAGGAAGCTGCAGAAGCTTTTGAAGAACGAAAACATGCAGCGAGGAAAACAGGAGAAAAAGCTGGAACAAAATTGTTGGTCCCAATGATGTTGCTCTTAGGTATTACAATGGTGATTATTATGGTTCCAGCACTGACATCGTACCTATAAGGTGCGGAAATATGAAAGGAGAAGATTATGAAAAATTTTACAAGCTTTTTAAAGGAAGAAGACGGAATGGGTACTGTGGAGGTTGTTCTGATCATCGTGGTTTTGATCATGTTGGTCGCACTTTTTAAAGAAAAAATCAAGGCGTTGGCGGAAAAACTACTCAAAAAGGTTTCCGATAATGCAAACAAAATATAATGCGTATTTGACAGTATATCTATCGCTTATATTTGGAATTGTCTTGTCGCTGCTCTTTGTGTTAATCGAAGGCGCGGCGACAGGCGCCATAAGAGCGCAGGCTGAATTAGTAGCAGATTTAGGAATTGACTCTGTATTTGCAGAATATAATAGGGAGTTATTGGAGCAGTATCGATTGTTTTTTATTGATTCTTCTTATGGGGGCAAAAATGGAGGAACTGGTATGGTAGAGAAACAGTTGTCAGATTATCTGAGCTATAATATGAATCCAGAAGAAGACTTGCTCCTCTTTGGGGAACATACTCTTTTAAAGCTACGCAATCCTTACTTGGAAATTAGTGAAGTATCTTATGCTAGCGATGAACATTGCATGGTGTGGAAGGCGCAGGCTGTCCATTACATGAAGGCAGTTTATGGCGGTGATTTGTTGTCAAAAATACAAGAGCATGTAGACATTATAAAAAGTAATCATTTTATTGAGAAAGATGTTTACAATGAAATTGCTGCTAAAAAACAAGAGTTTGAGGAAGCTTTAGAACAGAAAGAGATTCAAGAGTTTGGCGCGGAGAGTGAAGAAGGATATTCTTATCAGAAAGTTTCTGGTTTATTTGATACACTTGCGGGCTCAGGATTATTGAGATTGGTACTTCCAACGGGACATTCTGTATCTGGTGCAGTTATGGATGCAGGACCATATTTTTCTGCACGCAAAAAGAATGGGAAGATTAACCAAGGAGTAGGATTACAGAAAGACGCAGATAAACCAGAAAAACTTATGGATGAGTTAATCTTTGGAGAATATTTGTTGAAATTATATGGTTGTTACACGCAGCCAAAAGAGAAGGGGCTGCTCAAGTATCAAAATGAGTATATTTTGTATGGTTTTAACAGTGATGCAGCCAATCTTAGACGAAGTGTTGAAGTATTGTTTGCACTTCGAGCAGCAGCAAATTTAAGTAGTCTTTATGCGGATTCTGTCAGGAAATCAGAGGTAGACTTTGTGGCCTTAATTATCTGTTCTTTGCTGCTGTCCCCAGAACTTTCTGATATTCTCTCTGCAATTATATTAGGAATATGGGCATTGGCAGAAGCAGTATCCGATGTGCGCCAATTGTTAGATGGCGGGCGGATTTCTCTAATTAAGGAGCACAAAGAATGGAACACAAGTCTTACAGGAATTTTAACAGGAAATTTTCATGGAGATTCCACTTATAATAAAGGATTATCTTATCAAGATTATTTAAGAGTGTTTCTGGCATTGATGAATAAAGAGAAAAAGATAACGCGAAGTCTTGATATTGTAGAGATGGATTTACGTCAAACAAATGGCAATGAGCATTTTAGAATAGATAGGTGTATTGATTATATCAAAGTACATTTTGGGTTTGAGGACGCGAATGGGCATGATTTTGTGTTTTATAAAAAGATGTGTTATGAGTAGCAGATAGGAATTAAATAATAGATTTTTGAAATATTTGTTGCACTTGTTTTGTGGGAAGATTCCAAGAATTTATTAATGGGAAAAAGAGGAGTGGACGGATGTTCTTTTGGATGCGGAAAAGAAAACAAATACATAAAAATCAGAAAGGAGAAGTCTTGCTCTCATTATTTAGAAATCTGTTCACTGTATCAAAAAGAATATCCTTCTGCTCCTCTGATAAAAAGGCAAGCATGACAATAGAGGCTTGTCTTGTCTTACCATTGTTTTTATTTGCGTTTTTAAATGTCATATCAATCATAGAGTTATATCGCTTACAGGGAAACATAAGTGCAGCAATGCATGACACAGCAAAGCAGATGGCTGTATATGGGTATGAGTATCAGGCATTAAGTGGTGGTGATGCGAGCGCTGCGGAGTCGCTTGGGTTAACTTATCTCTATGCAGCAGTTAAGGTGAAGACAAAACTAGGAAATGATTATTTGAATGCCTCGCCCCTTGCAGGAGGCGCTACCGCGATTTCGTGGCTGCGTTCTTCTGTGATGCAGGAAGAAGATTGTATTGATCTTGTTGCCGAATATTTTATTAAACCACCTGTGGCAGTTGTCGGTTTTCCGAAACAAATTTTTTATAATAGGATGCGCACAAGGGCATGGACTGGTTATGATAATGCAAAAAACAATGAGAGTAACATAAATGAGGAGGAGATTGTATACATTACACCAGAGGGCACTGTCTATCATCGTTCCAGAGGATGTAGCTATTTAAAACTATCTATAACATCAGTGGACAAGAGCTTTCTGGATACCCAAAGAAACCAAAATGGCGAAAAATATTATGCCTGTGGACAGTGTGGGGCCTCCTGTGGAAATACTGTGTATATTACGCAGTATGGAGATAAGTATCACACAACACTTGGGTGTAGTGGATTAAAGAGGACAATCCTAGCGGTTCCAATCTCACAGACAGGAGATAGAGGTGCTTGTAGTAAGTGTGGATAAGAAAAAAATATATTTTGGAAGGAAATAATATGCGTTTATTAATACAAAATAGTTTACTTATAATAATTGGTGTATTGCTTTTTACAGCGGGCATTATAGATATTAGAAAACAAATGGTCAGCAGACGTCTACTCTCGATTTTATTTTTGGTGTGTTTGGCAACAGTGCCTTTTATGACAGAACGTAATATCTTAAACACTATAGGCGGTCTTACAATTGGACTTTGTGTGATAGGAATTTCTATTACGTCAAAAGAACAGATTGGAAAAGGAGATGGAATTGTTATTACTGCAATTGGTCTGGTGTTAGGAGCACGTAGATGCCTAATTGTAGTCTGCATTGCATCTTTACTAATGTCACTAGTGGCAATTAGTATTTTATTGTTTCGCAGAGGAAATAGACAAACACGACTTCCATTTCTTCCTGCAGTGTTTGCGGGATATGTATTTTGTGCAGGGCAGGTATTAATTTGTTGAGTGCAGTTATAAAATGTTATGCTAAAAATGAACAGCAAACTTTTGAGGCAGCATACTTTACAGTAGAGGCAGCTTTAATTTTACCAACAGTAATGTTATTTACAATTATGATGATCTTTTTGGCATTTTATAGTTATGATAGATGTGTTATGGAACACTGTGCGTATGAGGCTGCACTAAGAGGAACAGGAAGTCAAATTTCATCAGCAACAGAAGCTGAGACAACAGCACGCATAGCAGCACAAAGATTGGTTGAGGATAGATTATTTGCTCTACAAGATTTTTCTTATGAGGTGTCTGTGGATGCCAAAGAAGTGACAGTGACTTATTGTTGTGAGATAAATATGCCTTTTATTACATGGCTTGGTGAATATGTGACTAATATTGATATGACGCTTAAAGTTTCCAGAAGTGCGAAAAGACTCAATCCAACACGAACAATTCGTAGTTTCATGTCAATTAATATATAGAACAGTAGTTTACAAGTTTTTGTAAAAGTTATATTTTCATAGTTTTATATTGAAT
>ERZ778513.814-NODE-814-length-22538-cov-9.484499_pt1 | contig 22538 bp, 16 predicted proteins | sample MGYA00510345_ERZ778513 | MGnify/ENA primary metagenome ERZ778513 (study PRJEB29527, sample SAMN07138966) | mouse gut metagenome | material: feces | host: mouse | place: China:Nanjing | collected 2016-01-25 ... | reverse complement strand
TAATTCATATCAAGAAATATTTTTTGTTTATAGACACAAGATTTTTTACAGTCTCCAAATAAAAGCGTTTTTCCTACTTCCTTGATATACACAATGTACATTGACTTTCGGAAAGTCTTAGAAAGGATTGGTTATATATTATAATATATTTGTCTTGTATAAAAATAAACTAGACAAAAAGTAAAAACAACGTAATATTTTCCTTAATTTCATAGTTTTATTATGTTCAAATTAAACAATAAATTAATTATAATTTGATTATAACAATTTTACATTTACAGTCAACACAGCTACAGACAATAAAAGAGTAAATTCTATATAAATTGCTTTTTATCACACAGATGGTCATGCAAGAAAAAATGATTTATGAGCGAGGCCAGTGCAGGGATAGGGAAAGCAGATTTTTCCAACTTGGTTTAGAGACTGTAAATAAAATAAGTTGTATTTATAAAAAATTATGAAGGAGGAAATCAGGACATGAAAGATTTTATTGAGGAAGTAAAACGGAACAAAGCGCTGTTTGTCATGGCGGCGCCAGCAGTGATTCTAGTGCTGGTGATGCAATATTTACCAATGACTGGCTTAGTGCTGGCATTCAAAAATTACCAATATGATATGGGTGTATTTGGCAGTGATTGGAATGGTTTCGCAAACTTTTCGTATCTGTTTTCATCGGGTACGGGGTGGCTAATTACTAGAAATACCATTCTCTATAATTTGCTCAACCTGATTACTTCACAACTTTTGGCAGTATTGATTGCTATTTTCATCACAGAGATGAATGGAAAGATTTTCAAGAAACTGTCACAGTCTATTATTTTTCTACCATATTTTATTTCGTGGGTTATTGTTGGTGTGTTTGTCTACAATATCTTTAACTACGAAACAGGTCTGTTAAACGGTATGCTTTCTTCTATGGGACTTGATCCAGTCAACATATATGATAAGCCGGGGGCATGGCCAATTATTATTTGTGTGTTTAACTCTTGGAAATGGTGCGGATATAACTCTGTTATTTATATCGCAGCAATTACAGGGGTGGATGCAGAAATTTATGAGGCAGCATCCATAGATGGCGCAACAATATTTCAGAGAATTCGAGCAATTACCCTTCCTAGTATTAAACCGACAATTATCACAATGCTGCTTTTGCAGGTAGGTCGTATTCTTCGCGGTGATTTCGAGATGTTTTATCAGATTGTCGGAAATAACGGGCAACTTTATAATGCCACAGATGTAATTGACACTTATGTGTTCCGTTCCCTGTTGCAAAATTCCAATATTGGTATGACTGCGGCGGCATCATTCTACCAGTCAACGCTCTGCTTCATTATTATCATTGTTGTGAATGCAGTTGTAAAGAGGATTGATGAAGATTATGCACTATTCTAAGAGAGAAGGAGGGATTTGTGATGCAAGAAAATACTACATCAACCAAAATTAAAATGAGCACATCGACAAAAGTGTTTTACATAATTTGCTATGCCGTGATAGCGATTGTTACCTTGGTATGTTTGCTTCCATTTATTATGCTGATATCTGGTTCTTTCTCGTCAGAGCAAGCAATCCGCTTTCAAGGATATAGCCTGCTGCCAAGAGAGTTTACAACGGCCGCATACGCATTGATTTTCAAGACGCCTATGACTGTTGTAAGAGCATATGGAGTATCTATTTTTATTACAATTGCTGGTACTGCGCTTAGTCTTCTTTTTACAACGATGACAGCATATGTAATTGCGCGCAAGGATTTCAAATATCGAAATCAACTTTCCTTTTTCTTTTATTTTACAACGCTATTTAACGGTGGCATGGTCTGTACATATATTTTCTATATTCAGTATTTGCACTTAAAGGATAATCTGTTGGCGCTAATTTTGCCATCTATGTTTAATGTCTTTTATCTGCTGATTATGAGAACTTTTGTGTCTGCAATTCCAACAGCGTTGATTGAGTCTGCTAAGATTGACGGCGCAGGAGAGTTTCGTACCTTTTTTAGTATTATATTGCCGCTGTTAAAGTCCGGTATGGCAACAATTGGTTTGTTTCTAGCGTTGGGTTATTGGAATGACTGGTACAATGCAATGCTCTATATGAATGACGAGAAAAAATATCCACTTCAGTATATGCTATATAGTTTAATGCAGAAGACACAGGCGATGTCAGCGATTGCAAGTCAAGCAAACATTCAAATGGCAGATATGCCTTCCAACTCATTAAAGCTTGCGATGGCAGTAGTCGCAACAGGGCCAATTATATTAGTATATCCATTTGTACAGAAATATTTTGTAAAAGGTGTCACCGTAGGTTCGGTGAAAGGTTAATGAACATTATTGTGTGCCCACACAACTTGCAACTTACACAGCTTATGGGCCAATCTACCGCGGCGATTTGGTAGAAGGAAGCAACTGGGACGGTGTGATGGAGAACTATGAGGATATTGAAGAATACTGCGATATCATTAAGGAACTACATCCAGAAATGGAACCGCTAGATCAGTATTCTGCGGAGCCAGAATGGTCCTATGTGTATATGCAGAATCAAGGGTACACCACGGTCGATAAAGGACTTCGTTATATGTGGTTTGATCCTTCTGAAGAAAATCCCAAAATATTTACATTAGGTGAATATGAAGGAACACCAGAATTTCTTCAGATGATGGCGCGGTGGAATGAAAAAGGCTTCTTCTCAAAATCTGCGTTGTCCGACACAGACTCCCAGAAATTCCAGAATGGTAAGGCAGCTTTGCGCGTACATAATATTGATACTTATCGTTCACAAGCAATCCTAAATTCTGATTGGGATATTCGTTTTTCTAACTTAGTAAAAGATGTGGCACATCTTCCATTTACACAGGATTGTATGGTTATTTCAAACACTTCCAAGAATCCAGAGAGAGCGTTGGCATTTTGGAATCTTCTAACTACAGACCAGGAAGTATATGATGCATTAATGTACGGAGTGGAAGGTACGACGTATACATTGAATGAGAAAGGCGAGTTTGCGATTACAGATACAGACTTATATGGTGAGGGCGCAATGTGGTGCGCACGCAGTGATAAACTCACCAGAAATCAGGCTGGAACACCAGATGATTACGATCCGCAGAAACAGGCATTTGAACAGTCTATTACAGCGGGTCAGGGTACCGAGCGGTTTGCAGGATTTGTATTCGATACCAGTTCTATTGAGACAGAAATTGCAGCGTGCAGCAATGTAGCGCAGCAGTATTGGTGGCCACTTGAGTTAGCTTATACAAACAGTGAGACAGGTCTAGCTGAGTACACAGAGAAAATGAAAGCTGCAGGGTTAGATAAGATTGTTGCGGAAGCACAAAAGCAGCTTGACGCATATGTAGCAAGTCATTAGTTTTTGGTCAATACAGGCATCGGACAGGATTTCTTGTCCGATGCCTGTTCAAAAATAAAAAGTGGAGGAAATGCGATGAATAGAGTAATGATGTACACGACAACCTTTGAAAAGGAAGGAATAAAAGAAACAACTTATGAGACAGGATTGATACCAGACAGCAAAGAGCAAGAAATGTTTGTTGTCAATCTTTATCCGCAAAAGAAATATCAGACGATTGAGGGATTTGGTGCGGCGCTCACAGAATCAGCAGGGTATACACTGGCACGAATGAGCAAGGAAAAGCAGCAGGAAGTATTAGAGGCATACTATGGAAAATCGGGTATTGGGTATACTCTTGGAAGAATCCATATGGATAGTTGTGATTTTTCGATTAATAATTATTGTGCAGTGGAGCAACCTAATGACTCGGAATTTAAGGATTTTAATCTCGAGCGAGATGAAAAATATGTTCAACCATTAATAAAAATGGCAGATCAGGCGTTGGGAAAGCATGTATGTCTGCTATTATCTCCGTGGTCGCCGCCAGCGTTTATGAAAGACACAGGGGTGCGCAATGGTGGGGGACATCTAAAAAAAGAATGTTATCAGGCATATGCGGATTATGTGGTAAAATACATATCAGAGTATCAAAAACGAGGAATTACCATTGATTATATGACAGTGCAAAATGAACCACTTGCAGTTTAGACATGGGATTCTTGTGAGTACACAGCAAAAGAGGAGAAAGCATTTCTGCGAGATTATCTCTATCCTTCTTTGAAAGCGAACGGACTAGATTTGGTTTGCGGAAATGTAGTTCCAAGCGGTAAACCGACTGATAGTTGGCCCTGTTCCTATTCAGACTACCCCAATGCGTCAGTATTTTCTCATAATAATGGAAACGTCGAAAAAGAAAAATATGTAGAGGGCATTTATGTGGGATATCGTTATTTTGATACTTTTAATATTCCTGTGCGATATTGCTTTGGCTATGGCCTATCCTATACTAATTTTGCGATAGAAACAATGGCAGTTACACTAGGAACACAAGAACCAGAAATTGGTGTGAAGGTTAAGATTACGAATGTTGGAGCGCATTACACTGGCAGGGAGGTGGTCCAGTTGTATGTCTCTTGTCCTCAGGATAAAATTGACAAAGAGTACCGTCGCCTTGTGGGATTCTATAAGACAAAACCGTTGGCGCCGGGGGAGAGTGAGGAGAAGACAATACGGTTTGCAATTAGTGCAATGGCCTCTTATCATGAAAATCGTACTGCGTGGTTATTAGAAGAAGGCTGTTATGGAATTTTTGTTGGAAATAGCCTTGCAACTTCTGTTTTCTCGGCTTCCATTCAGGTGGAGGGCGATGCAGTTTTGATGGAGACAGAGCATATCTGTCCACTTCAAGAGCACTTAGAGGAATTAAAAGGAAATGTGGATGAGATTAATGCGCGCAGAAATAGCTGGTTAAAAACAGTTCAAGAAAAGTTATCACTTACAATACACAATGTTGAGATTAAAAAGAAAGATATCTCTTATGAGAGAAATTTTTGTGATTTTTCAGAGGAAGTGGCAGCGTTTGTCGACAAATTAGAGATAGACCAGTTGATTGAGTTGGCAACAGGGGATATTTCTAAGGCGCAGGGAAGTAATATAGGAGCGGCAGGAAATAGTGTTCCAGGATCTGCGGCAGAGACAAGTGGATGTGCAATCAAACAGGGACTTGCAGGAATTGTTTTGGCAGATGGACCAGCAGGATTACGCTTGAACAAAACTTATCAGGCCGTTGATGGAAAACCAATGTCTATGCCTTTTGCGATGGCGATAGAAGATGGATTTTTTGAAAGAGGAGCATTTGATAAAAAAGGTGAGACATATTATCAGTATTGTACAGCGATTCCTGTTGGAACTGTGTTAGCGCAGACTTGGGATATAGAAATCATCAAAGAATGTGGTAAGGCAGTCGCGCAGGAAATGGATGAATTTGGTGTTACCCTCTGGCTTGCTCCCGGCATGAATATCCATAGAAATCCTCTGTGTGGTAGAAATTTTGAGTATTATTCTGAAGACCCGCTACTTTCTGGAATTATGGCAGCAGCAATGACAGAGGGAGTGCAGTCTTGTAAAGGCTGTGGCACAACCATCAAGCATTTTGCATGCAATAATCAGGAAGATAATCGAATGCATTCAAATAGTATTGTATCGGAACGTGCACTGCGTGAAATATACCTTAAAGGGTTTGAGATTGCTGTTACAAAGTCCCAGCCAATGGCAATTATGACAAGCTATAATTTAATCAATGGTGTTCATGCCGCGAACAGTTATGATTTGTGTACTAAGGCTGCAAGAAATGAATGGGGGTATCAAGGATTAATTATGACAGACTGGACAACAACGCACAATGGACCAGAATGCACCGCGAGTGGATGTATGCGCGCAGGAAATGACATTGTAATGCCTGGCTGTAATAACGACCATGAAAATTTAAAAAAGGAACTTGATGACGGTACATTGGATATTCGAGAATTGAAACTTGCAGTAGGACATTTAGTAAATATTATTTGGCAATCAAACCAGTATACAACAGAGTAGAGAGGAAAACGGTGCGTGCAATGGATAAAATTTTATATGGTGTAGCTTATTATGATGAATATATGCCTTATGACAGACTGGATGCAGACATAGCAATGATGAAAAAGGCAGGAATTAACCTTGTGCGTATTACGGAGTCCACTTGGAGCACTTTGGAGCCACAGGAAGGAATCTTTGACTTTTATCATATTGACCGTGTGTTAAAAGCAATGACAGACGCGGGAATTTATGTGATTATAGGTACACCAACTTATGCAGTTCCTTCCTGGATGGTTTTAAAACACCCAGATATTATGGTGACAACCGAAAAAGGCAGAAGTTTGTATGGTGCGCGACAAATTATGGATATCACAAACAAATCCTATTTATTTTATTGTGAGCGTATTATTCAAAAGCTTATAGAACATGTTGCAGCCCACCCTGCGGTTATTGGCTATCAGATTGATAATGAGACGAAGCACTATGGAACTGCGTCGCCAGAGATACAACGAGAATTTTTGGGATATTTAAAGAAAAAGTTCCACAATGATGTGGAGGAGATGAATCGTGAATTTGGATTCAATTATTGGAGTAATGCGATTCATTCCTGGGAGGACTTTCCTGATGTGCGAGGGACGATTAATGGAAGTCTCGCTGGAGAGTATGAGAAATTCCAACGGGAACTTGTGACAAAATTTCTTGCGTGGCAGTCAGATTTAGTCAGGGAGTACAAACGCAAGGACCAGTTTATTACACATAATTTTGATTTTGAATGGAGAGGTAGCAGTTACGGTGTGCAGCCAGATGTCAATCACTTTCATGCAGCGACATGTCTTGATGTGACGGGGTGCGATATTTATCACCCGTCCCAGGGAAAATTGACAGGGGCGGAAGTGGCGTTTGGTGGCGATTTGACACGGTCGCTAAAGAGGAACAACTATTATGTTCTGAAAACACAAGCACAGGGCTTTCCAGAATGGACACCCTATGATGGACAGTTGCGTCTTCTTGCCTTTTCGCATCTTGCTTCTGGTGCGGATTTGGTAGAATATTGGCATTGGCATTCTCTGCACAATGCCTGTGAAACTTATTGGAAAGGGTTACTGAGCCATGATTTTGCAGAGAACCAAACTTATCAGGAGGCTATAACAATAGGGCGTGATTTTCAGAAATTAGGGGAATCTTTAATACATTTAAAGAAAGAAAATAAAATTGCAATATTGGTGAGCAATGAATCCTTAACTGCATTAAAACGGTTTCCATTTACTGGAGGTATCACATACAATGATGTGGTTCGTTGGCTTTACGACGCATTGTACGAAATGAATTATGAGTGTGATTTTATTTCTCCTGAATATACATGTTTTTCTAAGTATCAGGCAATTATTATGCCAGCGTTTTACTGCGCACCAGAAGAAACATTGATACGGCTTAAGGAGTATGTGCGAGAAGGTGGTGTGCTGGTTGGCACATTTAAGTCTTGTTTTGCAAATGAGAACGTAAAGGTATATCATAATACGCAGCCGCATATTTTGCGGGAGTGTTTTGGTGTCTCCTACGACCAGTTTACTGTGGCAGAAGAAGTAGGGCTTGTCGGAGAATACTGTAAAGTGGAAGATAGAGAACTGGTGAATGGATTTATGGAATGTCTTCGCGTGGAAAGTGGAAATGAAATCCTTTCCTATGTTCACGAGAATTGGGGACAGTATGCAGCGGCAGTTATAAATTCTTATGGAAATGGGACCGGGTTTATCTAGGATGCATGTTTTCTAAAAAGTTGTTGAAAAAAGTGTTACAAAATGTTATGGATAAGGCTAACATTATCCCAAATGCGGGTTCTGATGGCTTTCCGGTAATTGTGCGAAGTGGAACGAACACACAAGGAAAACGCATTGATTATCTCTTTAATTATTCTGGAGAAAAGCAGAGCGCATGGTGTCCACAGAAGCGATGCCAAGAATTACTTTCTGGAAAAATGCTACAAGAAAAAGATTTAATTGTGATTCCAAAATGGGGAGTAATTATATTAGAAGAAGTTTTGTAAATCGAGTAGGGAAGTAAACTTCCCTACTCGATTGTGCTTTCGCTCGTTAGTCATTAAGTAGCGAAATACTGTCTTGATGGGTAGTGTGAAATTAAGATTTCACACATCCTGATTTGTATGCCCGCCAAAGCGGGCAGATGGGAGTTAGTATGAACAATAGTTCTAAAGTAGCAAAAGACACTGTCTTAGAACTATTGTTCACATATCTATTTGAGCCGCCAAAGGCGGTATGAGGGATTATTATGAATTTTAAAATTGATACAACCATTTGAGATTTTCATTTCATTATGGTATTATAAAGATTAAGGATTTTAAGAGGCTATAATTTGCATTACAATCATAAATACAAAAGCACCCCATACAAGGAGAAAAGGACATGGGAAAACTGGATATACTTACAAAAGAATATATAAAACGTCCTTCAATATTTGCAGATGTTTTCAATCAGTATATATACAAGGGACGTCAAGTTATTATTCCTGAAAGGCTTGTAGAACTTGACACCACAGAGATTGCCATACCATATGGGACTGGTCAGGCTTCTGTCCCAGTACAAAAATATCGTGATGTATCAAAAATATTGACGGCAATGACAGATGGAAAAGCAGCATATTGTATTTTGGCAGTAGAAAATGAGGGGAAAATTAATTATGCAATGCCAGTTAAGAATGGATTATATGATTTTATTCATCTTGCAGGTCAGGTAACGAAAGCGACTGCTGCGCATAAAACATCATCTGTTCAATCTGTCAAACCAACAGGTGATGAATATCTAAGCGGTTTCTGGAAAAGTGACAGATTACTTCCTGTTATAACAGTTGTGGTGTATTTTGGCGCAGAAATATGGGATGGTCCTATGTGTTTGCATGATATGTATACAGATTGTGATGTTGAGCTGTTACGATATGTAGCAGACTATCGCATCAATCTGATAACTCCAACAGGACTTTCAGACAATGAGATTGATGGATTTCAGACAGGAATGCGAGAAATTATGCGCTATATTAAATATTCAAATGACAGGAAAAAGCTTGATAAGATTCTGGAAACAGAACAGAGATTTAAGAATGTAGAAAGAAGTGCAGCCGAAATCATCAATGCTGCGACGAACTCAAAAATCAAGATAGAACAGGGAAAGGAGACGATAGATATGTGTTTGGCGATACAGGAAATGAAGGAAGAAAGCAGAAATGAAGGTCGAATAGAAGGAATTCAAGCGTTTATACAGGATAAGATAGAAGACAATGTATCAGAAGATATTATTATTGCCAAGTTGCAAAAGTATTTTGCCCTTGATGAAGAAACAGCAAGACAATATTACAAGATATACATGTATTGAGCCGCTAAAAGACGGTATGGAGGATAGTGTGAAATTAAGATTTCACACCTCCTGATTTGAGTGCCCGCCAAAGCGGGCAGATGGGAGTTAGTGTGAAATTAAAACTTCATACGATTACTATTTGAGCCGCTAAAAGACGGCATGGAGGATTAATATGACTGATTACGTAAAACTTTGGGATGATTATTCTATTCAATTTAATAAAACATTGGAATATGATTTTAACGGGGATTGGAATCAATTAGATCAGGAAGAAAGGGAAATTGCGGGGCTTTGGAAATTATTGGTGGATGGATATAACGGCGGTTTTGAGCAATTTTTCTGCAATTGGGGACATCCTGGATATTGGTATGCTATGTGTGGCTTGCAAAAAATTGAAGATTGGGACCTTTTAGACAGACTCCATAACACTTATCAGCAAGTGTTTGAGAAATTTAAGGATGATCCTCGACTAAAAGTATATTGGGATATTCCTCAATATTTTACGAAAGAGGACGAGGCTATGTTAGAAAATACAAATCAATATTTTTGGGATGAAGCGGGAGAGCATTTTGCAAAATTGGCCTATGAATATTATCACGATCAGTTGAAAAAAGAACCGCAAAAAGGAACTGCACCTTCCATCTGAGGGGATCTTCTTTCGTATACAGCAATTATCTTTGCAAGTTCTTCTATTGTGATTTGCTTTTTGTTTTTAGCAAAAAGAGCAATAAAAACCCAGAGCAGATGTGTCTTAACAATGCCATAGAGTAAATGCTTAGAAAAGCTGTAGTCCTCAAAAATATCCAGAAAATTAGTATAGAGATAATATTCATAATATCGATTTAACAGATGGTCCAACTCTGGTATTTTTTGGTATAGATTTTCTTTTAATTGAAGTAACTTTTTGTCGGCTGTTACGGGATTGAATTGAAATTGATAATAAAATTGCCAAATGTATTTTCTGCACAGCTGATATAAAAAGGGCGATATGGTTCGCAGGCTTGGATGATAAAAACCATTAAAAAGTAATGTATTTATTGTTTTACAATCAATTTGATAATATCCGTCAGATATGAAATCCTTTGGACTAGGAAGGGCTTTTTGCGCAAGACAGGCGTTTTGCGCAGATTGTCCATAATCTAGGATTGCCATATTGTTATAAGCGATGCCGCTTCTTAGCATAGAAATAAGTTCCATTCTTGACTGCAATAGATAGTCAAGAAATTCTTTGTCATCATTTGTTGTGTTGACTTCATATTCCACTTCACCTTCTGTTATTGTAAAGTCAAATGATTTGTCTTCCAAGGCTGATATTAGAAAAAGCCTTGCCGCTTCTGGGCAGGCAAGATAAAGTGTTTCCTCACAGAAAAAGTCAAGATTATATAGTTGCCTTGGAAATTGTCTGCACACAGCAGGCATATATGCTGTTCCATGTTTTTTTTGAATTTTACATAGACGGTCAAATCCCCAGAAAGGACAGCCGTGTAGTGTACTGCGAAAGGCAGTTATGTCTTCTTTTTTTTCGATAGAGCATCGAAGCAATGCGCCCAATATTCCTTTTTCGGTGATATATTTTAGATACATAGCATTGTCGATAGGAACTTTCCATCCACGGCAGCAGTTGACGGAACAGGCAGCCCCGACGCATTGAAAGTCATGATAAAAAGAAATTTGTTTAATCTGCATAATTATACCTCATTTATTTATCTTAGCCGAAGAAAACACTCATTTGTATAAGTGTGAGAAGAATACAATTGTATCATTTATTTTAGTCAAAAAACACTCATTTGTATAAGTGTGAGAAGAATATAATTGTATCATTTATTTTAGTCAAAAAAACACTCATTTGTATAAGTGGTAAGAAGAATACAATTCTATCTTAATGAAATATAGTTTCAAATTAAAATAGGTTTCCGGCAGGATTGCAGGTGTACGAATTAATTCTATGTCAGCCAAGATGACTTGTACACCACAGCAAGAATGTGATTGGCGTTCTTGAATCTTAGTCTAATCTAATAGGATAGATTATGCAAGTCTTAGATAGAATATTAGAATTGTAACAGTTGATTTTATGCCTATTTTGCGTTATACTTGACAACGAATACAGAGGGTAGGGAGTCCGTATGCGCTATATCAAGATGAAAAATGCCAGACCGGGTATGTGTCTTGCGTACAATATGTATGATGCCGATGGACACACGCTGATTTGCAGCGGTAGTGTGCTATCGGAACTTTATATTAAAAAGTTATATGAATATGGATTTGATGGAATTTATATTAATGATACACTTTCACAAGATATTCGTATAGAGCCTGTAATCAGTCCAGAACTTCGCACAGAAGGATTGATTAACGTGCGCAATAGTGATATTGATGGCTGTAAAAATGTTGCCAAAAAGATTGTAGACCAAATACTAGAGAGTGGTACGCTGTCGTTGGATTTGACAGACCTTAGATGTTTTGATGGATATACCTATGCGCACTCTGTCAATGTGGCGGTTCTTTCTTGTATTATTGGTTTTGGCCAAAAGATGAATGAAGATGCGCTTCAACAGTTAGTGATGGCAGGTTTACTGCATGATTTAGGCAAGTTAGTGATACCGCTAGAAATTTTGAATAAACCGTCAAGACTGACCAATGAAGAATATGAGATTATGAAGACACATTCCGCACTTTCCTATGAGATTATCAAGGAGCGTTGGGATATTTCTGCGCAGGTAAAGACAGCAGTGTTATATCACCACGAAAATGTTGATGGCAGTGGTTATCCAGAAGGAATTGACGGCGATAGTATGACAATTTTCACAAAGATACTACATGTGGCAGATGTGTATGATGCACTGGTATCAAGGCGTCCTTACAAAAGTCCATATCCGCCTTATGAGGCATGTGAGTATTTAATGGGTGCAGGTGGTATTATGTTTGACCCCAAAGTGGTTGAGACACTATTGCGATATGTACCATTATATCCAAAAGGAACACAGGTGGAATTATCCGATGGGAGACAGGCAATTATTGTGGAGAATGCAGGAAGTAGGAACCTAAGACCTTTCGTAAGAGTTTTAGATGGGACAATGATTGATTTGTTAAATCCGTCCTATTATAATTTGACTATTTTGCGAAGTGCGAATGAGGAGATTGTCGATCCTTGTGCAGCGGAAGAAGAACGTCGCAAAATGCTTACGCCGTCAAAGAAATATCGCATTATGCTCATTGATGATGTGCTGGTCAATCTTCAGACTATTAGAGGATTTTTGCAAAATGCATATGAACTAAGTCTTTTGACCTCTGTTCGACAGGCGTTGTTATATTTGAAGCGGCAGACAGAGCCGGATTTAATTCTCTTGGACATGGATATGCCAGAGATGAATGGTATGGAGGCCGCTACAAAGATAAGAGCGCTTGTGGGCAATGCAGTTCCTATACTGTTTGTCATAGATAGTTTTGATAAAGAAGTAGTTGCGCAGTGCAGAAAAGCCGGGGCCGCAGGTTATATTGTGCGTCCCTATAAGCCGGCTTATGTAAAAGCAGAAATTAAGCGAATTTTGTCTGGACAAAAAATTACAGAGTAAATTTTGAGACAAAATCTATTGACTTTCCTGTAATTAAAAAATATAATAAATAAGTTGACTAGAAAGCGCATGCTTTTATGCATGCGCTTTCATTGCGTTTATTGAAAGGAAATTATGGAATAATGGAAACTTTAAAATTTAATGAACTTAATATAAGCCCTGAGATATTTCGGGGAGTAAAGGATATGGGGTTTGAGGAGGCATCTCCCATACAGAGTAAAGCGATTCCAATTGCGATGACAGGCGCAGATATTATTGGTCAGGCGCAAACTGGAACTGGAAAGACAGCCGCTTTTGGTATTCCAGTGCTTGAAAAAGTAAAAAAAGAGATTAAGCATCCACAAACTTTGATTTTATGCCCGACAAGAGAGTTGGCAGTACAGGCAGCAGAGGAAATCCGCAAACTTGCAAAGTATATGCATGGTGTTAAAGTGCTTCCTATTTATGGAGGACAGGATATCACAAAACAGATTAGAGCGCTTAAGGGGACACAAATTATTATTGGTACACCAGGCCGCGTGATGGACCATTTGCGCCGCAAAACAATTCGATGTGATTATGTGGATACAATTGTGCTTGACGAGGCCGATGAGATGCTCAATATGGGATTTCGCGAGGATATTGAGACGGTACTCACATATATACCAAACAAAGACCGACAAACCATTCTGTTCTCTGCAACAATGCCACAGGCAATTTTAGACATCACCAAAAATTATCAGAAACCCGATGCAAAGATGATTAAAGTTGTGAAAAAAGAACTGACAGTACCAGTGATTGAACAGTATTATCTCGATGTAAAACGCAAGGATAAGGTTGAAGTGCTTTGTCGTTTGCTCGATTATTATGAGCCAAAACTTTCCCTTGTTTTCTGCAATACCAAAAAGATGGTGGATGATTTAACAGAGATTCTAAAAGGTAGGGGATATTTTGCAGAAGGATTGCATGGAGATATGAGTCAGGCGCAGCGTGACCGTGTAATGAAAAGTTTTCGTGATGGTAAGACAGATATTTTGATTGCGACAGATGTGGCAGCGCGCGGAATCGATGTGGATGATGTAGAAGCCGTGTTTAACTATGATATTCCTCAAGATGATGAATACTATGTACATCGAATTGGTCGTACTGGCCGCGCAGGTCGCACTGGTCGTTCTTTTACCTTTGTAAAAGGCAAGGAAGTTTATAAACTAAAGGATATTATGCGGTATTGTAAAACAAAAATTTATGCAATGCCAGTGCCATCACTCAATGATGTCAATCAAATTAAGATCGAGAAGGTTATGGATAAGATTGGAAATGTAATTGAGGAGGAAGACTTGACTTCAATGATTAATACGATTCAAAAACAGATTAATGAATCAGACTATACGGCTATGGATATTGCAGCGGCATTTCTAAAAATGTATATGGGGCAGCCAAATGATAGTAATGACTCCAATGCGGAGTATGCGTTTGACAATACTGGCGCCGAGGAAGAAGGTATGGCGCGCCTATTTATCAATATTGGCAAAGCACAGAAGGTTAAGGCAAAGGACATCTTGGGAGCGATTGCAGGGGAAGCAAATATTCCCGGAAAGTTGGTAGGTGCAATTGATTTATACGACAAGTATACTTTTGTGGAGGTGCCAAAGGAAAATGCAGCGGAGGTTCTTGCGGCGATGAAGAATGTGAAAATCAAAGGAAAAATGATAAATATCGAGCCGGCAAACGCAAAATAATAAAGTATTGTATGAATCTTTAGGAATGATAACTTAACGAATCGAGTAGGGAAAGATAATGTTTCTCTACTCGATTTCTTGTTAAGGGGAACTTATATTTGGGAGCTTTTTAAGTTGTTTGTCAAGCGTTGAAAGTATGCTATCATTGTCAAGATAAGGTAAAAACTTTTCATACATAGAAAATGTCACTATACCGTCTTATTCCAAGAAATTTTCCAGACATTCTTTGCTCTGACTGTTATTCAAATAGGGTAGCACTTCTATAAATGTGTCCATAAATTCATCTGGAGGAAGGGCTTTGAGGAGTTCTGTGAGGTCTTCACTTTTCAGATAAGGACATAATTCTGATATGGTATCGGCACTAAGCGGTGCAAGGTTTCCATTTTGTAAAGCCTCCATTAGATATTGGCTTGACAATGTACTGTCAGAATAGATAAAGAAGTCGCAAAGTTCTTCTGTAGTAAAATCAGTCTTTGCATTTAATAAAGAATGAAAAATATCACTAGCATCTTTGTCGTCCAAATAATGTAATGCGTCAAGAATTTTTGCTTTGCTATCGGCTTCTAAGGATATTGTGCCGTCTTTAACCTGTGTTATATATTCTTCTTCCTCAGAATAAAAGATTTTTCCAAAAGAACTTGCTTTTAGGTTAGAATAATCGATAGTAAGGTTTTTTAGTTTCGCTCCCTGTCCAACTATTTTTAGAACATTTCGCCCTTTTTTCATGGAAATGGTTTGTGTTGTTTCTGCACCAGTTTCATTGATGGTAAAAATACTTTTATCGGGTGCAATAGATATAATTTTAAATTTACCCTCTGAAAGTTCAAAGGAAGAAGTTACCTTTACATCTACATCTTTTTCTGTGTGAGCAATTAGAAAGGTATCGGAGCCATATAATACAAAGCTAGATGCCTTGATTTTGTTGCCGCCACCACGATAGTAATGCGCATACCAATTATCCTGAATATCTTCATCGGCAAGCAAAAGGTCGTCGTCATAAACATTCCATGCATCGCTTGTTTTGTTAGCGCTAGAAAAGTTATATACAAAACTGGTGTCAGTGGTCTTGGAGCCAAATATATTTGAGAACAGACTGTTTTCTTCAAAGGCAGTATCTTTTGTGCTAGAGGAAGATGCATTATCGGAAGCAATCCATACAGTGCTGCAAGCGGTGAACAACAGTGTGATTCCAATGGTACATACGGAGAGCAGCAGTCGAAAACGTGAAATTTTTTTATGCTGTAAAATATTGTTAAGACGCTTTTTAAGGTCTTTTTTATTCTCTAATAAAGTTGTGGAAAGCACGTTTTGTCTGTATCCAATCATTTGCTCGGCGGTGTCCAGAAGCACATTTCCATAGAGCTGTTTTCCGAAGGTCGTTAGCTGTACAAGAATTTGTTCATCACAGGAAAGTTCACAATCACTGTTAATCTGTTTGCGAATTTGGTATAGAAGTGGGTTAAACCAATGAACACAGAGTAATAGCTGGTAAATCCACTTGTAAAGCAAATCTTTTCTTGCTACATGAATTAGTTCATGATGGAGAATTAGTTTGAGCGATGTCAAATCCCTTTCTTTGGAAAAACCTTCTGGAAGAAAAATAACAGGATTCCACAAACCAATTGTCATAGGACTAAAAATAGTAGAACTTTCATAAATGGCGGGAATATTTTTTATTTGAAGTTTTATACAAAGAAAGTTTTCCAATGTGATAATAGAATTATCTAAAATACGAAGACGATTCTTTTTAACTGTCTTTAGAAAATAACAATAATGCAAAATACTGACAAAAAGAGTGGACAACACACCAAACAACCAAATATAAGCAATAAAAATTCGTGGATTTCGTGTCATATTGGTCGTAGAATCTGTGGCAGTAGGTTGGATAGCTGCATTTATGTCAGAAGAATGGTTTGCAGCAGGTGTTGTATTGATGGCAGTATGCAAAGTGGTATTTTGGATTATATTATTTGTATTATTGTTCGTCTCTTGCAATTTTGCCGGAACTTCTGGAAAGAAATTGATATCAAAGTGAAACGAAATCAGTAATCGTGCGACAACAAGTAGCCAGATATAATAATTCCATTTCTTGGAGAAGTATTTTTCCGTCAAAGGATGCAAGACTAAGATGAGAAGTCCGACCAATGTTCCCGACAGAGACAAAGATAGAACAATCATAAAAAGTTGTCTCATAAAGCACCTCCAATCATAAATTCTGATTAAAATAGTCGCGTAGCTCCTCAATATCTTTTTTTGTCAAAGCATCACTGTCAACCAGAGCAGCCGCCAGATTTTTTGTATGTCCCTTAAAAAATTTGTTGATAAAACTTTTGGTTTCTGACAGGATATATTCCTCTCGCTTGATACAAGGAGAATAGTAGTATACTTCACGTTTTTCTTGTAGAAGTGCGCCCTTTTTCACAAGCCGTTGAATTAGTGTTAGGATTGTTGTGCGTTCCCAAGTTTTGTGCTCGTTCAAAAAATTTCGTATTTCTCCGGCGTTTAAGGCTTTGTCTGCTGTCCATAAAACCTCTAGGATTTCCAATTCGGAATCAGATATGGATATTTTTTGTTCCATAGTAATCTCCTTTCCATAATTAAAATTGTAATGACTACTTTTGTAGACAGCTATAGTTTACATCTGTAGACAGAAAATGTCAAGAAGAAATTTAAAAATGCCAATAGCATTTTTGCTGTGGCGTGTAAGTTAGGATTGCTGACAGGACAATCAATTGCATGTGAACTTTCATCTGCCCGCTTTTGCAGACATACAAATCAAGATTGGTGAAATTTTTTGGCTTCTTAAAATTTTGTTTGTGTATTAAACAACAGTATATTATGTTTATTTTTGGAAAAAGAAGAATGTAAAAATCAATATTTCTTGACACTATTTTTCAATAATGCTAGTATTAAAAACAGCAAACAGATATGATAGGTAACGGTGTCGATAGAAATAGGAAAGGACAATAGAAAAATGCAAGGACGTACACATAATTGTAACCAGTTGCGGCTGGAAAATGTAGGAGAGCAAGTAACACTTGTCGGATGGTATGACAATCTGCGCAAGGTAAGCAAAAATTTAGGATTTTTAGTATTGAGGGACTTTTACGGAAAGACACAGATTGTAGTTGAGACAGAGGAAATTATGGAACAGATTGATGCTGTCAACAATGAATCAACGTTGGAAATTGTTGGAACGGTGCGGGAGCGCAGCGCTAAAAATCCTAAGATGGAGACAGGTGATATTGAAATTGTTCCATCGAAAGTCAAAGTTTTAGGAAAATGTCAATACAATGAACTGCCATTTCAAATTGACCATTCTAAGGAAGCAGATGAGAATACACGGTTAAAATATCGTTATTTGGATTTGCGCAATCCTGCTGTAAAGTCAAAGATTGTGCTTAGAAGCAAGATTGTCGCAGATTTACGCACCGCGATGATTGGGCATGACTTTATGGAGATTACAACACCAATATTGACCTGTTCTTCACCGGAGGGCGCACGCGATTATCTTGTGCCATCAAGAAATCACCCTGGAAAATTTTACGCACTTCCACAGGCACCACAGCAATTTAAACAGTTGCTTATGGCTTCTGGATTTGATCGCTATTTCCAGATTGCGCCATGTTTTCGTGACGAGGATGCGCGCGCAGACCGTTCGCCAGGAGAGTTTTATCAACTTGATATGGAGATGGCATTTGCAAGTCAGGAGGATGTGTTTGCAATTATGGAAGATGTGTTGCCTCCAATTTTTGCAAAATATGGAATCTATCATGAAGCATCCAAAGCGCCTTTTATGAGAATCCCTTATTTGGAAGCGATGGAAAAATATGGTTCGGATAAGCCTGATTTGCGCATTAATCTTTTGGTGCAGGACGCAACAACAGTGCTTGCAGATTGTGGGTTTGAGCCGTTTGCTGGAAAGACAGTGAAGGCGCTTGTCGCAGAGAATTTTACGGGGACAAGAAAGCAAATTGACAAGATGTGTGCGGATGTTGAGGTTGTGAGTGCACAGAAAACTTATTGGTTTCGTCTGGATGAAAATGGAGAGCTTGTGGGTGGTATCTCTAAGTTTGTGCAGGAGAAAAAGGCGGCTGTAATCGAAGCACTTGGATTAAAAAATGGTAGTTTTGTGGCACTTGCTGCAGGCGATTTAAAGACAGCACAAAAGACAGCGGGCGTCATTAGAAAAACACTTGCAAGTTCATTTGACGGATATATGAAAAAAGATGAGTATGCATTTTGCTGGATTGTTGATTTTCCAATGTATGAGATTGGCGAGGAATCTGGTGCGTTAGAGTTCTGTCACAACCCATTTTCTATGCCGCAGGGCGGAATGCAAGCACTAGAGACAAAGGAGCCGCTTGATATTTTGGCTTATCAATATGATTTGGTATGCAACGGTGTTGAACTGTCGTCGGGCGCAGTCCGCAACCATGACCCAGAAATTATGATCAAGGCATTTCAGATTGTAGGGCTTGGCGAGGAGGATGTGAAGGCAAAGTTTCCAGCAATGTACAATGCATTTTGCTATGGTGCGCCGCCACACGCAGGCATTGCTCCGGGTGTAGACCGCATGGTAATGTTGATTGCAGGGGAGGAGAGCATTCGTGAGATTATTCCATTCCCTATGAATAAGACCGCACAAGATATAATGATGGGCGCTCCGGCCGCCGTGGATGAGCGGCAGTTACGCGATGTGCATATCCAGATTGTAGCGGAAGATAAAGAGTCATAAATCGAATAGAGAAGGTTTATCTTCTCTACTTGCACCGGACGCGGCAGCGTTAGCTGTATATTTCTTTTCCGCGTCCGTGTGCATAAATTTTAATTTTCTACAAAATCTTCTAGTGTCCGAAAGGTATAACCCAATTCTTCCCATTTAGTCAAGAGTTCATCAAGAATCTCACCGTTTGTCTTGGAAGTGCTATGCAAAAGCACAATAGCGCCAGGATGAATCCGTCCAATTAGTTTTTTAAAGGCTTCTTCTTTTGTGGGCTGTTTATCTTGATACCAATCCACATACGCAAGACTCCAGAAAAAGGTATGATAGCCTAGTTCTTTTGCCATTTTTAGATTCTTGGTGCTGTATTTTCCTTGTGGGGGACGGTAAAAGTGTGCCAATTCTTCCCCTGTGATTTCTTTGAATTTTTGTTCTACATCACGCATCTCTTTCTCAAATGATTCCTTGGATGAAATAGAAGACATATCTAAGTGATGGTAGGTATGATTGCCAACAAAATGTCCGTCAGCTATCATCTGTTTCACCAAATCTGGTGCAGATTCCAGATAATGTCCAACGACAAAAAAAGTTGCTGGCACATGATGTTTTTTTAGTGCGTCAAGGATGGGCTGCGTATTTCCATTTTCATATCCAGCGTCAAAAGTTAGATAAATCACTTTTTCGGATGCGTCTCCTACATAGAAAGCATTGTTTTTCTTTAATTCTTCTGCGCTGGCATTTCCAGTAGGCTGACTGCCTTCCTGTCCAAAGCCAAGGCCCCAGTTTTCGGCGGAACCGCCCGCACTAGCCGGAATCGCTAAGTCATCTATTTTCTCATATTTGACATATGCAACACCTCTGCCAAAGAAAAATGCTGCGGACAAGAGAAGGATAAGCAATGCTACTTTTATCAGTTTCTTTTCTGTTTTCATGGGTGCCCTTCCTGAAAGGTTCTTTTCTTATAGATATTTTCTACCAATGTAAAAAATGCCTGTCTGTAAAAAATATGTCTATTTAACGCGTTACTATTCACCACCCAAAAGGTTGTTCACAGTAACGAGTCAGGGCGATATTTAAAGTTTTGTTGCGCAAAAATCCCCCTCACCCTTGAATCATTTTCTCACGGAATGCGCAGTTCAGCGCATTCCTGACCCGTGAATCGTAATTTTGACTTTAAAAATAAGGCGCAAACACACGCCATACAGTATTGCGAAAGTAATTTTTGCATGTTATGATAATCTGACAGAGCAATCTTGCTCTTGATTTGTAATTGAGATTTATAAAGGAGCGTAAAAATGTATCAATTAATAGATGGTAAAAAAATTTCACAGGAAATCAAGGAAGAACTAAAAGAAAAGGTGGCAATACGAAAAGAAGAAGGCAAAGAAATCTGTCTTGCAGTGATTCAGGTGGGAAGTGACCCAGCGTCCAGCGTATATGTTGGCAATAAGAAAAAGGCGTGTGCTTATATTGGAATCGAATCTTTATCATATGAGCTTCCAGAGGAGACAACGCAGCAGGAACTTTTGAAGTTAATAGACAAGCTCAATACAGATAAAAAGGTAAACGGTATTTTGGTACAGCTTCCACTACCCAAACAGATTGACGAGCAAAAAGTGATTCAGGCAATTGCACCAGAAAAGGATGTGGATGGTTTTCACGAGAAAAATGTCGGTGCACTTTGTGTTGGAAGCAAAGGGTATGTCTCTTGCACGCCACTTGGTATTATTCAGTTGTTAAAGCGTTCTGGTGTGGAGATTTCTGGAAAAAATTGTGTTGTGATTGGCCGCAGCAATATTGTAGGAAAACCAATGGCACTGTTGCTGTTACGTGAAAATGGCACTGTTACGGTGTGTCATTCTCGCACGCAGAATATGCAAGAAATTACAAGACAAGCAGATATTTTGGTGGTGGCAGTCGGAAAGCCAAAGATGATTGACGCTTCTTATGTAAAGGAAGGAGCAGTTGTCATTGATGTAGGGATTCATAGAGACGAAAACAATAAACTTTGCGGTGATGTAGATTTTGAAGATGTTGCACCGCACACCAGTGCGATTACCCCGGTTCCAGGAGGTGTAGGACCGATGACAATTGCAATGCTAATGTATAATTGTGTATCTTCTGTAGAATAAAAGACAAAATGTGATTTTGAGAAAGGCAAATCCATTTTATGCAAATATTGATTAAAAAAAAGTTAAAGAAACTGGCGATAGAAGTTTGCATGATTGCACTGTTTGTTCCGCGATTGTCGGTAAATGCGATAGAACAAAATGTTGCGCAGTCTGTCCGCATTCAGTATGAAACATATATTGCACGTTTGGAATCGATTCAATTTCGACAAGAGATTTCTGAGAAGGGTTTTGAGATTGTAGAAAGTCAAATTTTTCCTTTTGAGCCAAATATTGAATTGGTGGCAGAACCAGATATGACGCCGGAGCGAGAGCATCTTTCAGGAATGTTTTTTATTCCGGCATTTGACAAGACTTATCACAGACTTGTGTTGTTTCTTGCAGATACAGATGGTAAAATTTTATATCGAACCGACCAGCTTGAGACCAACAATCAGATTTTGGGGCAGATGACACAGCCAGAGCAGGAGATTGCATCAATTGCATTTCAGGATCTCAACGGTGATATGCAAACAGATATTATTCTAATTACGTATTGTGATGAAAAGTATAAAGTGGGTGATGTCTTGTTTCAAAGTACCAATAAAAACACTTTAAATTTTTATCGGGATTATCGAATTTCGGAAAAACTCAATCGCTTTGGCATGAATAAAAATGCAAAGGCGATCACTGCATTTGTTCGAGATGGGTATTCGACGGAGTTTCTCTATACAGCGCTCACGCTAAAACAGTTGTGCAGTCATGGATTTCAAGTGATTACAGAACAATGTTATACTAGAACATTTGGCAAGTTGGGAAAGCTGCAAGTGGTGCCAGGAACATATCAGATTGCGGACTATGATGTGTTTCTAATTTATCTTGTCAACGAACAGGGTGATATTTTATCTGCGTTGCAGCCAATGGAAAACTATGATAGTCTGTACGCGTTAAAAGGGATTAATTGCCGGGATATTGATGGAGATGGCCTGAAGGATATCATTGTGTTGGCAAAATACAGCTACGAAAATAAAGAACACAAGTTTGCAGTTGCGAGCGATTACAGTATTTATTATCAGCGTACTGGTGGATTTTCCGCAGATACGGAAATTAAAAGCCAATATCAGTGCAGTGAT
>ERZ778513.794-NODE-794-length-22904-cov-6.971596_pt1 | contig 22904 bp, 18 predicted proteins | sample MGYA00510345_ERZ778513 | MGnify/ENA primary metagenome ERZ778513 (study PRJEB29527, sample SAMN07138966) | mouse gut metagenome | material: feces | host: mouse | place: China:Nanjing | collected 2016-01-25 ... | reverse complement strand
AAAAACAACTCCTCATGCATCAAGCGCTTTTTCTAATACTTAATATATGAGGAGTTCTTCTATCGGTTACTTATATCTCTTTGATTTTAAAAAATTTTGTTTTTTGATCTTAGGAATAATTCTCTTGCGAATATAACGCATTGTATAGTTTTCTCCCCGTTCTGCCAACATATACAATAATTTCTCAAGTTTTCTTCTCGTTTCCTTATGCATAAAAGCGCCAGGATTTCCGCTGAGATAATACTTTAAAACCATATCATCTGTATAATTTTCCTTATTGTAATTTTTGGAGGCAGCAACCCGATCAATAAACATCTCTACAATATAATTATCCGGCATCTTTGCAGGAATAATTCCCCTGCCTGCATGTGCACTGTAATCCATCCAATACTCATAGTGATGCTTATTTCTGCCTTTATGATGCAACCATGCAGCAGAATATCCTTTTTCCTTTCGCTCTGCATTATTCGGACTTTGTGTTCCCTGATAGTATTTTGCCCCGACAAGAAATTCACTTGGCATATACTTAGAAAGGTCATGCATCAGTCCCTGTCTGTACAAGCCAACGGAAAAGCACCCTTTCATTACCATAAATTTATGATGTGTAATTGTTTTAAAGTGTTTCCAAATATACATCTTTACTTACCTTTTTTGCTTTTATTTTTTTGATTATTTTTTATAGTATTTTTTGATGCTGAAGTTACCGCACAACGTTTATTTGGAATCACATCTGTTTTTTGTAATGTATTATCCTTTATCATAAGAGAATTTTTTTGTTTTCTTTCCTCCTCAGACAACATTCTACCTATTAAAATCGAAATACTCCTCGGCGCAACATCAATATATTCTGTATTCCTCTCAATGTCAGAAATAACAAGATTTTCTTCTGTACAAATCACAGAAATCCATTTGTGATTTGCGATGGATGGCAGTGCAAAACGATGCGCATTCCAATGCATATTATAGGCGATGTAAATATAATCTCCGCCATCTCCCTTGTCATTCTTTCCACAGTACATAATTCCAATATGTCTGTTATAGCCCTCTAACTGTGCCTTCCAGGCTTCCTCACCATGATAGGAAAGATCAGGATATCCCTGACCAAATTGGTCAAGCATTGTAAGCTGCTCACCAAGATGGAGAATACTATGACTTTTTCGGAAAGAAATCAACTCCTTAACAAAAGCAAATATATCTGCATTTGCAGTAATACCACTCCAGTTGACCCATCCAATTTCATTGTCCTGACAATAACAATTGTTATTGCCATGCTGGCTATTTCCAAACTCATCTCCTGCATACAAAAGCGGTGTTCCCTGTGCCGTAAATAAAAATCCTAGTGCATTTTTCATCTGCTTATGTCGTAGCTGTCTCACTGCTTTTTTGCGTGATGGTCCCTCCGCGCCACAATTCCAACTGAGATTATAATCCGTTCCATCTGCATTATCTTCGCCGTTTAACTCATTGTGCTTCCGCTCATAAGAAACAAGGTCATTCAACGTAAATCCATAATAATTTGTAATATAATTGATTACACCACACTTAGGATTTGTATTTTTCATGTGATACTGGAAGCTTTTGAGCATGTCTTGGTCTCCCTTGAGATATCTGCGCATATCACACATAAACTCATCCCTATAATAACTTAATGTCTTGACAGACGGATTTGCTCCATCGGGATAGATTTCATGCAGATAAAAATTTTCACACATAATCTTTGTATCTGCCAGAAGTGGTTCTGTCGCAATCAGCGTCAAAGGCAACCGATTGCCCTTTAAATGTACACCATCAATGTGATATTCCAAAATCCAGTGCTTAATAATTTCCAGAATATATCCCTGTTTAATATCATCTGGAAAATAAAATTGCATGATTATTTCTATGCCATTTTTATGGAACTTACACACCATATCTCTAAATGCTTCACAAGGATTTCCACTTGCAGAATAAGACGCTTTTGGCGCAAAATAAAATGCATCCTTATATCCCCAACAATTCAATCTTTTTGCGTGTTCTGGTTCCTTGTCTAATGGTAGCTCCGCGTCAATATGCTCCACCTGATATGCAATCTGCTGCTTGGTTTCCGCTGCTGTCTGGTCCCATTCACACTCCTCAAATTCATAAGCTGGCATCAATTCTATTGAATTAACTCCTAGCTCTCTCAGATATGGGATCTTTTCCGTAAGCCCTTCAAAAGTCCCTTTCTTTGTCACTTTGGAAGAAGAATGCTTTGTAAAGCTTCTGACATTGAGACAGTACATAATGCTTTCCTGATATGGAATATGCAATGGTGTTGTTCCCTGCCAGTCAAACACACAATTATCAAATCCACCGCGCAAAATAAGACGCTCAAATTCACCGCAACGCCATTTTTCATTGCCAACAATTCGTTTTGCATAAGGGTCTACAAAGATACAATCACCAATAAAAAAATTATATTCACAATTACTGGCCGTAATTCCTTCCACAAAGACACAATAAATATTTCCAATTCTGTGTTTCTGATCAAACAGAATACGCTCTTTTTGCTCAACTCCCTTTCGGTAAAATACAATTCCACACCTCTTATTGGAACTATTTACCATAGAAAAATTGATGCCGTCCTCCTTGACGGAGGCTCCTAAAGGGTAGGGCTGTCCATTTTTTATTTTTATTCTTTTCATATAACCTCACAATTCTTGCCGTAATTTAATTGATAATAAGAGGTAGAAATTTACAAATATCATCTCTGATAATAAAGTTCACTTTGTTGTTTTGTTCAAATTCGCTCTTAGAAAAAAGCACTTTTAGCTGCTCATGTTCTGGAGCTGCACTGTATTCAAGTTTATCATTATACATGTTTTTCCCAAGTATCAGCAAAACATCTGCCGCTTCACAAGCCACTGCCGCCTGCGTCATTAAAACGGACTCAACACGCTCCCCTAGCAGACGGATTCCTGGTCTGATTGCCACTTTGCAGCGATCACACTGCGGAATCCCTTTCGCATTCTTAATATATTGCATATCAAAATCTTTATCACAATGCGGACATTGATTAATATGAATGTTACCATTTAGGTTGATTACTTTTTTCAGTTTTACTTCCTGTGGCAGTCCATGAAAATTTTGGTTGATCACTGCGGAGAGTTTTCCTTGTGCCTGTAATCGCATCAACGCATTATACGCAGGCGTAGAGTACATCTGCATTCCCAGAATCTCCTTCTTGTAAAAACGATAAAACTTTTCAACCTTTGCATTAAAGAAACTTGTAGAAAGCATGTCCTCTGGGCAAAATCCGTATTCTTCCTCCACACGATAATTCTCATCATTCGTGTCAAGATCATATCCGCCGCTCTCCACAAGCATTTCTATCCCAAGCACCGCTACAATATTTTTGGAGTTTTCTATTTTTCTTTTTATGAAATTAATTATCCTTTCGTCTGTTTTCACTTCCATCTCAGTACCTCGAATGCCTGTCACGGCCAAATGACAAAATTTCTTAAAATAATTCCTTAGATTATGCTTTTCTATATTTTTATGATACTCGCTTTCTATACTCTATGTCAAGTAATTCGCGCTTTATCGACTTAATTTTTGAAAATCTTTTTCAAAAAACAAAAATAACTCATAATAAATTAGAAAAACTTCTTGATTTGTCTATATAATTTCGGTAAGATAAAAATGTTGGTAATGATTCCAATTTAACTCAGGGTATCAAAAACTACATTTACAGATAATCCCTGAAACTTTAGAAAGGTTTGGTGTACAAATTCATGACAGACAACAACGAAAATAATTATGATGATGAAATGACTGTTGAACTTGAACTTGATGACGGTCAAATTGTAAACTGCGCCATCATCACAATCCTAACTGTAGACAAAAAGGACTATATTGCCTTACTACCACTCGATGAAAACGGCAACAATGAAGACGGTGAGGTATGGTTCTATCAGTATGAAGAAGATGAAAACAATCCCGAAGCCGAGCCAAAATTGACTTATATCGAGGATGAGGAGGAGTATGATAACGTTGCAGATGCTTTTGACGAATACCTCGACAATGTTGAATTTGATGAGCTTATTGAGAATAAAAACGAATAAAGATGCAGGAGGGAACACAACAATATGGATGAAAACAACGAAAAGGCTCTCCTCATAGACAAAAAATACACCTGTCCGGTCTGTGATAAAGAGTTTCACTCTAAGATAGTTAAAGCCAACTCTGCAAAATTTGTTGACACAATGGCTGACTTAAGGCCAATTCACAGTAATGTAAATATCACAAAATATGATGCTATCTGCTGCCCTAACTGTGGTTTTGCTGCGTTGACCAAAAACTTCAACAGCACTACAGCAACTCAGCGAAAACTAATTCGCGAAAAGATTAGTTCCAACTACAAATCACACCAAGAGACAGTATGTGATATCTACACAACAGAGATGGCAATTAGTCGTATGAAAATGGTACTATTTTGCACTATTACAAAAGGTGGAAAGGATAGCGAGATTGGAAATGTTTGTCTAAAAATAAGTTGGCTATATCAGGACCTTGCAGACGAATTGCCAGAGGATAATCCTGATACAGCCACCAAGAGAGAAATCTATCTCAAAGAGGCAGAAAATGCGGCAATGAATGCCAACGACCGCTTGACAAATGCACGAATGCGTGAAGGTTTCCCCATTGCTGGAATGAATGAGACAACTTTAGACTATCTCTTGGCATACTATGCCTATCGCAAAGGAGAATACCAGACTGCCATGCAACTTTTATCTGGGGTTGTTACTAGTAGAAGTGTCAGTCCACGCCTAAAAGACAAAAGTTTGGAACTAAAAGAACAAATCACAAAACTCCGGGAGCAAGAATCTCAGGAATCATAATATTTCATCTAAAAATCGCGAAGGCAGGAGGTTTCCTGCCTCTTTTTCTTTGATATAAAAAAGAAAAAGGCTCTCTTTTGCGCGCGTCATTGCCACATAGAACATCCTGCGTTCCTCCTCAATTTCATTGTCTGTAACTGCCTTTTTGTGTGGAACAACACCCTCATTGACATCTGGCAAAATCACAATCTTCCACTCTAAACCTTTGGAAGCGTGCATTGTCACCATGCTCACTGCATCTGTATCCGTTGATTTTTGGATATTTTCTTGTTGTGCAATCTCTCGTATTATCGTATCGTAATTCTGGATATGTTCCAACCATTCTGGAATTGTCTCAAAGTCCTTTGCAAGCGACATCAATTCTTCAAGTATCTCCATTTCTTTTGATATATCTTTACCATTTTCCAAGGCCTGTTTTTTTAGAAATGCTTCATATCCAACTCCTTTTCTAATAAAGTTTACCGCCGAAAAGGGATTGAGACCTTTGATAAACCGCAACATATCATACAATTCAAGAATATTTTGCACGACATAATCCGTCGAATTGTTATTTTGTATTAACTCCTCCATTAAAAATATCTGGCGCGGAACCGTACTTTTTTTAATATATCGCACAGGACGATTCATAATTCTTAAAAAGTCTTCCAGATTATTCTCATATAATGCATAGTTCAAATATGCGATAATATCTTTTGCAATTGGACTGTCATAAATATTTTTTAGCTTTTCTTTCATATGGAACGGAATCCCTTCCTTCATCAGTTTATCGGCTGTATACACTGTATGATTGTTCGTGCGATAAAGAATTGCAATGTCACTGTATTTTGCCTCCGGCTGCTCCATATACTGTCTAATAAGCAATGCTATATTTTCTGCCTGTTTTAATTTTGAGTGAAACGAATATACATTTACCCCATCTGTCTGTTCATTCTGTGCTGTTACATTTTTTGAAAAACGTATCTTATTGTGCGCAATCAGTCTTCCAGCAGTATCTACAATCCCCTGCTTGCTCCTATAATTAATGTTGAGAAGCACCTGTTGTGCTTTGGGATAATCTTTTACAAAATTCATCATAATCTCCGGTTTTGAACCCCGAAAACCATAGATAGACTGATCATCATCTCCCACAATAAACAGATTGTCCTGCGGTTTGGCAAGCAACTGCACAACTTCATATTGCAGTGGACAGATATCCTGAAACTCGTCGACAAGAATATACCGAAATCGCTCCTGCCACAGTTTCAGTGTGTCTGGTCGCTCCACAAGAAGATTGCGACACAGAAGAACCATATCATCAAAATCAATCAATCTGCAACGATTCATTTCTTGCTTGTACATTTGAAAAATATATTCAAATTCTGTCTGTGATACAGTTGTACTCTGGATTTCTTGTGGCGTAATTCCATTGTTTTTTACAGTGCTAATCTCCGACAATAAGTTTTGCAATAGCTCCATATTATCGTCTGTCTGTGCCTGTCCGCGCATTTCCTCTGGCATCTCACTAATAATTTGTGTCAAGAAACGATATTTATCTCGCTCTCTTATAATATTCTGTGCCGTAAAACGATATGTATGCCTTAAAATCTGAAAAAAGACTGAATGAAATGTTCCGAAATGAACTGGATAAAGCTTCCCTTCATTCAGCTTCGCAAAACGATCCTGCATCTCCGCAGCGGCTGCTTTGGTAAATGTAATCACAAGAATATCATCTGGTTTGACATGATGTTGTTCAATCAGATATTTAATTCTCTGTGTAACTACAAAGGTTTTGCCGGAACCAGGTCCTGCCAATACCAGCATTGCCCCAGTTCCGTGTGTAATTGCCCTGTATTGGGCTTCATTTACACTATTTTTATCTAGTATTTTCAAGTAATTCAATACCCTTTCTAATCCTGATTAGGGTTTCTTCTTTTCCAAGAATTTCCATAATTTCCGTCGCCCCGGCCGGAGTCATCTGAAGCCCAGAAACCGCAGTTCTCACTGGCCACATAACATAGCCATTTTTCACGCCTTTTTCTGTCACATATGATAGTAACAGTTGATAGAGCGCATCATTGGAATAATCCTCCTGTGCTTCCAGCAAGGGAAGGATATCTTTCAGTACAGTAAGTGCAGTTTCCTCTGTTGTCTTCATCTTTTTGTGTGTATACATTGCAGTGTCATATTCAGGTAAAGTCTCAAAGAATCCAATTAAATCTTTTATATCTGGAAATACTTCAATTCTAGTCTTTACCATCGCTGCTATTTTCTTTAGATCAAATTCTTTGTGCAGAACCTCCTTCATATAAGGAAGCGCCATTTCATAAAATCGCTCAAACTCCATCGCTTTAATGTATTCGCCATTCATCCACTTAAGTTTATTCATATCAAATACAGATGGAGACTTATTGATTCTAGTATAGTCAAAATCACGAATTAGCTCATCAAGCGTAAAGATTTCTCGATTGTCTTCTGGACTCCAGCCTAGCAGTGCGACAAAATTAATAATCGCTTCTGGTAGAATCCCTTGCTCTACAATATCCTCAAATGAAGAATGTCCGCTGCGCTTACTAAGCTTTTTGTGTTCTTCGTCTGTAATGAGTGGCAAATGCACATAGGTCGGTATCTCCCAACCAAACGCCTCATATAAACGATTGTATTTTGGCGTGGAAGATAGATACTCATTCCCGCGGACAACATGTGTAATCTCCATCAAATGATCATCCACCACATTCGCAAAATTATAAGTAGGATATCCATCGGACTTAATCAGAATCATATCATCTAGTTCAGAATTGTCAATGGTAATATCTCCATAAAGTTCATCATGAAAACTTGTTGTGCCTTCGGCCGGATTGTTCTGTCGAATTACATAAGAAATCCCACTTGCAAGTTTCTGTTCTACTTCCTCCTTGGAAAGTCCAAGACAATGCTTATCATAAACAGTGATTTCTTTTCCCTCTACAACCTCTGATTTTAGCGTAGCAAGCCGTTCTTTATCACAAAAACAATAATATGCCTCTCCCTTGTCAATCAGCTCTTTGGCATACTTCATATAGATACCTGCCTGCACACGCTCGCTCTGCACATAAGGTCCATATCCCTTATCTTTGTCAGGCCCTTCGTCATATGTCAAACCTGTTTGTTTCAGGGTGCTATAAATAATGTCAACTGCACCCTCTACATAACGCTCACGGTCAGTATCCTCTAAGCGAAAGATAAAATCTCCCTCCGCGTGCTTTGCAATCAAAAACTCATATAATGCAGAGCGCAGATTTCCAACATGCATTCTTCCGGTTGGACTTGGTGCAAATCTGCATCTTACTTTTTTAGACATTTTGTATTCCTCCATCTCATTTATCATTGATTAATTTATTTTTTTCAAATTCCAATTTACACACTTACTTATAATTTCATCACTCTGGTTGGCGTACATTTTGCTCTGGTAGTTTCTGTGCAGAGGAATTCTTAAAGCCAATTAAATCTTTTGTCGCTGTTGGAATTGCAATATTGGTGCCCGCGCCAGCAACACAACCACCCGGACATGCCATACCCTCAATTAAACATCCATTTTTCTTGCCAGCTTTTGCAAGCATCAAGATTTTCTTGCACTCAGAGAGACTCTCCGCATGTTCAATATGAATCTCCGTGTCAGGATAATACTCTTTAATACAACTTTCAATGGCACTGGCAACTCCTCCAGCTACACCATATCCGCGCCCAGCAGCAGTCGCATCATTCATTGAATCCATCGCTTTGATTTCTTCCAACAAAATTCCTTTCGCCTCAAACATGCCCACAAGTTCTTCAAACGTAATAACAAAATCCACATCAGACCGAATTGTCCTGCGGCTCGCCTCGAGCTTCTTGCTGGCACATGGTCCAATAAACACAACACTGGCATCTGGGTGTTTCTCCTTAATTACTCTGGCAGTCGCTACCATCGGTGTCAATGCATTGCTAATTTTATCAATCGTTTCTGGGAAAAATTTCTTTGCCAGCATTGACCAAGATGGACAACACGACGTAAGCAAAAATGGAACTTCTCCAGTTGCAACTTCTTTGACATAGTGCTCTGCCTCTGTCATTGCCCCCATATCAGCGCCGATTGCAGTCTCATATACATCAAAGAATCCTAGTTCTTTAAGTGCTGTCTTGAGCATATCTGGTGTCACTTTTGGTCCAAACTGTCCCACAAATGCAGGTGCCACCTGCGCAATAATTTTTCTGCCGGACTGCATAGCACGAATCAACTGAAAAATCTGCGATTTATCTGCAATCGCACCAAAAGGACAGCTCACCATACATTGTCCGCAAGAAACACATTTCTCATCATCAATCACTGCTCTGCCATGACTGTCAGAATGAATTGCATTTACACCGCAATGCGCAAGACAAGGACGCTGTTGATGAGAGATTGCATCATATGGACAGACTGTCTTACATTTACCACATTTAATGCATTTTTCCTGATCAATAATCGAGCGCCCATTTTTCATAGTAATGGCTCCTCTTGGACAAACTTCATTGCAGGGGTGCGCAAGACAGCCCATACATTTATCTGTGACCTCATATCGATTCTCTGGACAAGCGTTGCAAGCAGATGCAATCACTTGCATCAAAGGCGGCTCATAATATTTCTCATCAATATTGCTTTCTTCTACACCTTGACTAACTTGCACTGGCTCATCTTCTGGACGCAACGACATTCCCATAGCAAGCCTTGTACGCTCACGAATAATCTCGCGTTCCCGATAAATATTATCCCAATAAGGTGAGTTCTCTGCATCCACCAACTTATAAGGAAGCGCTTCCATATCATCCACAAGATTTGTAGAATGATATGCCATGTTTGCTACTTCCCTAAAAATTGCACGCCGTGTTTTACGAACTTGTGTATCTATCCCTCTCATAATTTCTTTGCCTCCTGTGTATCAATCTGTTCTTGCTTATCATACAGTCCACGGATATTCCCAGAACGCTATTGTTGCAAAGATAGCTTTGAATCTGATTGCTTATCATTTCCCATGAACCTAAACAGTATTATTTTGACATATTTTTAACAATAATTCAATACGATTACACAACTTTTCCTGCAACAGTTCAGCCTTCGGCTTCCTGTTACGGGCATCAAGCCATGCAAAACCACTTCGTGGTGTCAAAGCCACGTACTGTGGCTTGATGCATCTCAACCACTACGTATTCAGGCTGAGCTGTTACCTTTTCCTACTAACACCATTCAGCAGTTACTTTGGCGCAATCTTCTGGTGGAAACAAATATTCCTTTTGATATCGTTTCCTAAGCTCTGTTATTGATTCTCCCTCTAATGCAGTTCGGATATCTTCCTGTAACAAGGCAATTACTTTGCAAAATGTAGGGGTACTATAAATTTGCTGAGCACGTTTTTCTAAGGCAATTGCTGTACAATTTGATTCTTCTTCCATTTCTTCCAGCAAAGGAATTTTAAGATCTGCAATATCACCATCTAGTATATCCTCAACACCAGTCCAAGCTATCTCACGTTCGCAAATCTCATAACAGATATAAGAAACATCGATAAGGAATGAAGTATAGCAATCATCCCAATCTCCAAAATACTCTGCCTCAAAATCATAATATTTTTCGTCCTCATCCATTTTTTCAGTATCGCCTGTCGCAATCTCAAGTACAACTGCTTCCAGACATTTTGCAAACTCCTCAAATTTTGACTGCGCTAACTTTCCTTCCTGAAAATCCCACAACTTTTCTATAATAATCTCCAGAATCTTTGGTGTTGGATTTTCAGGAACCATTAGGCGATAAGAATTCCACCATCTCGTAAAAATCAAAAGTTGCGCCTTAATTGCAACCTCAAATGGATACTCTGCAAAACATTCCTCCGCAAGGTCCCTCAAATATAAAATAAACTTTGACTTTTCTTTTCCACTTAACGCTGCAAAATCAATCTCATATATCTTTTGCATCTATAGAAACCTCCTGTGAACACATAATATATAATTCCATATTCCTGTTTTTTACATCTTTTCAAAATCATAGACAGCCCGCAATAGTTCTGTTACGCTCCATGCCTGTGCAAAACACCCTCTTGACACAGTTGGCGTATCGCCATCATAAATCTCAGCAATCTGCGAAACACAACCTTCTCGCAACCATGTTTTAAGCACCACAAAACCTTCTTTCAGTTCTGTTTTAATGCGCTCCTTTTCTGCTATGTCCTCACATTTCTCCGCATATCGAACACATGCTCTATAATACGCTCCTAACGGAAATGCCCATACAGTTCCTTGATGATATGCTCTGTCGCGCTCCTCCATCGGTCCAATATAGACAGGATGAAAATCACAATCATTCTTTGCCAATGTACGCAGACCAACTGTTGTGTACAGTTCATCTTTTATTTTCTTAAGAACCAATGCTTCTTTTTCGGCAGAAAGCATTGTAAATGGCATTGTCAGTGCCCAAATCTGATTACACCGAATCTGATTCTCATCCTTTCCACCAGACAACACATCTTTTAAGCATTGTTCGCTTTCATTCCAAAATTTCTCTATAAAAGAAGCTTTTGCCTTTGCAGCAAGTTCCTGATATTTTGCCTCCTGTGTCAGCTCATACATCACCATCAATGCACTATACCAATATGCATTAATTTCCACAGGCTTTCCATGTCTTGGCGTCGGTAGAAAATCACCCACACGCACATCCATCCATGTAAGCTGTTCCAACTCAGCACCCGCCATAATTAAACCATCGCTATCCATGCCAATATGAAAATCCGTTCCATTTTGATATTGGTCAATAATCTGTTCTAACACAGGCAATATCTCACTCTCAAATGCCTTATCACCAGAATATTTCATATACTCATACACTACATTCACAAACAACAATGGCGCGTCAGCAGAGTTATACATAGGATTTTCTCCACCCTCTGGAAACAGATTTGGCAATAATCCATTTTTCACATATTTTGCAAAAGTCTGGAGAATGCTCTTGCACTCTGCAAAACGTTTTGTTACTATGGTCGCGCCTGCAAGTGATATCATTGTATCACGTCCCCAGTCTTCAAAAAATGGGTAGCCCGCTATAATGCTCTTACCATTGGTAGAATCTCGTCGCACAATATACGCATCTGCACTTAACACAAGCTGCTTTCCAAGGTCAGAGGATAGTGTGGCCTGCGTAAGCAACTGCTTTTTGTGTGCACTGTTTTTCTGTACGCAATCTTCATAACATTGTTTCGCACTGGAATTGGCATTCGCCTCTGTGCTAAAAATGACATAGATGTCACTTTTTCTTCCTGTCTGTTTTTTCAAAATACAATTCACGAAGGCATTACCATACGCCATACGCCCATCACGTTCATCCTGTGAAAAATATAATTCTCCAAATAAATGTGCTTGCTGCAAAGCAAAATCTACATTTGTAATAAGAAATAGTTTCATATCCCCATCCGTAATATAATGTTGTCCGTCTTGTACTTCTGCTTTTGCACCTGCATCATAAGATGTTATCTTATATGTGTCCAAATCCTGTGTTACATCAAAATCCTCTTTTTTTGATGTAAACCGTAACAACGGCAAAAGTTCTAATGTCACATCTTTCCCTAAAGGATTATCAATTTGATACCACAATGCCACCTTATTTTCGCCATGCGCCATCTGTAAATGTTTTGTGACAGTTACATCCGCAATCTGAAATGTCCACATAGGTGCATTTTCATCAAAATCATCATACACAAACTTTTCCAGATAATGAAATCCCTCATAATCCACTCCTGATTTCATGCGCTGCGAAGTCAAAATATACGCCTGTCCATCAATGACTAGCTTTTCAAAAATATTGGAAACCAAATGCATTCTAACATTTGGCGCTCTTTTAGCGGACATCAGCAATGCATGGTCGCCTCTTGCTGCTGCACCTATTATAGATAAACTACTGTATCCGCCCAATCCATTTGTGAGCAAATAACAGTCCTTTTCTCCCTCTTGTATTGATGTCCAATTCTTTTTGTCAAATTCAAATCTCATTCTAATTCCTCCGCTGCTTCCTCAAGCCATTCTTTTAAATTTTCTTTTGCGTTTAGTCGAAGTACCCTTGATGTGTTTGTATCGTCAGGCGGCATTACTTCTGCCGCAACGACAATACGATTTCTTTGTTCCCCACTCCCAAAGATTCCCTCCTGGTCCAAATCCGCCATAACTTTTTCCATAATATTCATTCGTATTTCATATTCCTGCTCAAAATCTTCATCCGACTGTAACTTTGCATCTCTTTCCTCAACGATTTGTTGAACCTTTGTAAAATACTGCTCTCCATATAAATTATACGGAGAATCTGCATATGACCATTTAAGGTCCTGTCTTAAATTTTCTGGCGAATCTTCAACTTTATACTCTTCTATATATTTTTTTATGACTCTATCCAATGCTTCTTCAGACATTGCAGATACCACAGGACATCCCTGTGCCTCTATCAACACAAGCGTGCAATAATAAAAATGTTCTTTTGGATTTTGGGCAAACAAATTTACAAAAGCTTTCTTTGTCGCTTCCTTTAACGCCTCTACTAAAGTCTGCTCCTTTTGGTTTTCCATTTTTAAGCAGCTCCTTTCTATCTTTTTGGTAAAAATTGTTTAACATCAACGATATCAATAGCATATCACATTATACTATGTATCTCAAGGTTACAGTTCATTTTCAAGTTTGGCTTCTTATCCTAAATTCTTTTTCAATATTTTACTTGAATAACATTTTTATTTGTGGTATAGTTACAGACACCCCTATTTTGCAACAAAATACTTTAAATACAACAAATTTTGTTGTAATCGGGTATATTAAAACTGTCAGAATCGAGGCAACAACTGGTATGAGAAAGGTTGTACATAGCAAATTTTTATGTATAATATTAATACTATCTTTGCTTGTACTGGGAATTTCTTGTGAAGAGATTTGCAAGGATTCTTCTTTTTCGCATGTTTCTGACTTATCTGGCTCAACATTACAAGCAAGCAGTCATGTTGCAAACACTCATATCTTCTACGATAAAGGTTCTATACGTTTTATTGAAGAATTTGTTCTAATGCGTCAGTCTGCACGCCCTTCTACAGTTCTACGTATTAGTCAGTGTATAATTTATGCCCTGCTTCTACTTAGTGTTTTTCTATTATATCTATTTTTCAAAAACTCCTACTTGTGTACTGACACACATCAAAATCAGTACAATTGCAGGACTCTGAATTATATTCACAATAATGATGGTAAAAAATCCCATATTTCTTAACTTATTTTCACTTTACTGTTTCATCACTTTTGTAAAGCACTGTTCATTAAAAAGAACACTCTAAAATCAATGCAAAAATTTTAAAGATTGTCTGATAAGCAAAATTTATCGTTTTGTCTTTTTTGTGTACACAATTTTAACTATTTTGTAATGATTTTTCCTACCTTTTATATGCAGTAATGTTCTTTTACAAGAGACACTTTACAAAATAAACTATGGAGGTTTTTTATTATGTTTCAAAATATCATATTTGGATTGATGGTTGTTATCGCTGTTGGTGCTGGGATTTTTACCTGCATTTATGAAACGGGAGGATCGTCACACTCTTCTGTTGAAAAAACGTCTCAGACAAAACCAAACAACACACAGAACAAATAATATTTAATGTATAAATTCGGAGGTTTGATTATGAATATATTTTTATGGATTTTAGTATTTATTGGTGGTACAACTGGTGCGCTTTCTACACTCTATATTATTGTGTCACTCTTTGCAGTAATTTTCTATAAGATTTATCGCAAAGTAAAATACCATATATCTATTTACAATTAATAGAGACCAGCAAATTGCTCGAATAAAGTCAGCCCCAGAGCAAGCTGACAAAGCATCAAACTTGCAACGCAGCAAGCTACGAGGGGCTTTATTCGTCAAATGTCTGCTTCACAATCACTTAGCGCATTACTTATGGAAATAAACAAGTATTAAAATTTTATAACGTTACTTGCATATTTTACCAGAAAAAGTTAGTATTATTATAGGAACACTTTATTAGACTAAAGAGTCTTTTCGGTTACAGTCTCTTACAAAGTTCTTGACTCAACTGTAATCTTTTAGGCGATTGATAGAAAGGACGGGATTATGACTTTTATCCTACTACTCGTAGCAATTGTGATATTATTATGTGTGATAGCCGAAAAATTTTCTGGAAAGTTTGGTATGCCAGCGTTAATTTTGTTTATGTTTATTGGTATGCTCTTTGGAAGTGATGGAATTTTAAAAATTCCTTTCAGTGACTATAAACTTGCAGAAAATATATGCTCCATTGCATTGTTGTTTATCATGTTCTATGGTGGATTTAATCTAAAGTGGGATCTTGCAAAAGACGTCGCTGTAAAGTCGGTTCTTTTATCAACAATTGGCGTAGCAATTACGACAGCCGCCACAGCATTGTTTGTGAAACTTATCTTGGGTTACACATGGCCAGAAAGCTTTCTTGTCGGCGCAGTGCTCGGTTCTACAGACGCTGCAAGTGTATTTGCCATACTCCGTCAGAAAAAACTAAATCTAAAGAACAGCACTGCATCTCTTTTGGAAATGGAAAGCGGAAGCAATGACCCTATGGCTTATATGTTGACCTTTATTGCCCTAGGAATCATCTATTCTGGAGAATCCGAACATATTATTATGCGTATTTTTTTACAGTTGGTAGTTGGGGCTTTGGTTGGTCTGGGACTTGCACTAACCACCATTCGTCTAATGACTAAGACAACTTTGGTGTCTGATGGTCTTGAGACAATTTTTATGATTGCCATGGTTTTAATCTGTTATGGTTTATCACAAATTATGGGTGGAAACGCCTACTTAAGCGTATACATAATGGGGATTATTATTGGAAACAGCCGAATTAAAAGCAAAGCAACATTAATACCATTTTTTGACGGCGTTACATCTTTGGCACAGATTTTAATATTTTTCCTATTAGGACTTCTAACGATTCCGCATGAGATGTCAAACGTGATATTTACAGCAATTGTCATCACAGTAATCCTTACATTAATCGCAAGACCTGTTGCTGTATTTCTGCTCCTAAAACCCTTTCAGTGCTCTGCAAGACAATGTCTTTTGGTTTCTTGGGCAGGACTTCGCGGTGCTTCCTCTTCCGTATTTGCGATTATGGCAGTGGCAGGTGGTGTTATTATGCCCCACAATCTGTTTCATATTGTCTTTATGGTATCTCTATTTTCTGTTGCAATACAAGGAACTTTGCTTCCAAGAGTGGCGGAAAAACTTGATATGATTGATGAAAATGAAGATGTCCGAAAAACCTTCAATGACTATCAGGAAGACTCTTCCATTACATTGATTCGTATGTATATTCCAAAAGGACATAATTGGGAAAACAAACTTGTCAAGGAAGTATCCTTTCCCACAGGTTCTCTTGCGCTGATGATTAAGCGCAATCATGAAACCATCATAACAAAGGGGGATACACTCATTCTTGCGGGTGACAGTGTGATTCTGAGTGCGCCCTCGTACAATCCAAGCGGTAATGAATTGCTGGATGAAATTTTTATTGATAGATATCATCCGTGGTGCAATCGCACCATTGCAGATTTAAACTTAGCTCCTGATGAATTAATTGCAATGATTATGCGAGAAGAGGAATCTTTAATTCCTGACGGAAAAACGCGAATATTAGAAGGTGATAGAGTGGTGACCTACCGTGAGTAGGCCATCACTCTTCTTTTGTCTATCCATTATAGTTTTAAAAGTGCACCGGCAAGCGCTTCTAGCTGCGAAATATTTTCTGTTTTCATCGCCGATTTAATTGTCACAACAGGTTCTACAATTGTCAGTGCTTTTGCTCCTTCAAGCAAGGATTTCATACTTTTTGCAGCAGTTGGCGCCCATGAACCATTCTCTATTATACCAATCATACGTTTCTGATAATTCTTTGCCTTAATTTTATTTAAGAAATCCTCCATAGGTGGAAATACCCCTGCATCATATGATGCCGCTGCAAGAACTAAATAGCGATAACGAAATGCATCTGCGACAGCCTCATGAAGATCCTCTCTGGTTAAATCCATAAGAACTACTTTTTTTGCACCTTTCTGTTCCAGAATTTCTTTCATTTTTTCAGCCGTATGCAACGTATGGCCATGAATAGATGCACAGGCAATCAGCACACCCTCATCTTCCGGTTCATAACTGCTCCATATATTGTATTTCTCAATATAATATCCAAGATTTTCTGTTAATACAGGTCCATGTAGTGGACAAATTATATTAATTTCTAATGTGGATGCTTTCTTTAATAGTGCCTGTACTTGCATACCATACTTTCCACAGATATTAATATAATATCTTCTGGCTTCCTGTACCCAGTCCTCTTTTGCGTCACGTGTTCCAAATTTGCCAAAACCATCGGCACTAAACAATACCTTTTCTGTCTGCTCATAAGTAACCATTACCTCTGGCCAGTGAACCATTGGCGCCATAAAAAATTGTAATGTATGTTTTCCAACAGAAAGAATATCACCTTCTTTTACAGTAACCATTTTGTCACTGGATGAAACATCAAAAAACTGCTCAAACATCTGAAATGTCTTTGCATTTCCTACAAGTTTCATCTCTGGATAACGTTCCATCAACTGTACAATGCTACCGCCGTGATCTGGTTCCATATGTTGAATTACCAGATAATCCACACGTCTTGTCCCCACTGCTTCATCCAGATTTTTTAACCACTCCTGAGTCGCACGTGGATCAACTGTATCCATCACAACCACTTGCTCGTCTAGTATTACATACGAATTGTATGCCATGCCATTTTTTACTTCATATTGACCCTCAAAAAGAGTAATGGTTCTATCATTTACTCCTATATTTATAATATCTTCTGTAATCTTTTCCACTGTTCCAATCTCCTTCTCTCTAAATCTTACCTTTTTTAAAGGTCTGTACAGAAATTAAACTGCTAGCTTTCTAGTCAGCGGAAAATAAGAACAAAATCAGAAATCGATTTTATTCTTTCCCTTTCGGTTTCCATACTTTCACACCAATAAAACCGCCAATCCCTGACACTGCAGCAATCACCGCAAAAACCATTAAATAAGATAATACCATTCTGAAAAATTCTATTAAATTTGACATCTCTCCACCTCTTTTCAAAACTGATATTTCTATCATATCACTTTCCTATAAAACTGTAAAGAAATAACCTTATATTACTGTAACCAAAATTTATCCAAAACAAAACTTTCTATTTCTAATTTTTTTAATTTATGTTACTATTATTATACATATAATTTTTTACATTACAGGAGGATGTAGTGTGAAATTAAAATTTCACCATCCTGATTTGTACGCCTGCTGAAGCAGGCAGATGGGAGTTAGTATGAAAAAATATAAGCTATTACTGGCTGGAAACAGCAAAAAATTAATCACTTCTTTCTTTACTCAAATGGACTCAACATTTGAATGTATGACATCTTCTATCATCTATGATGATTTAAAAAATCATGTTCAGTATTTTCAACCGGACATGTTTGTCCTTTGTATGCGTGCAGAAACAAGAGATGACCTTGTCACAGTTGCAAGTTTCCACGATATCCTTATAAAAAATAAGATTCCCTATAGTGCAATTGGTGACAGTGCCAGTTTGGATTTTGCATCCAAGATTGCAAACAATGTACCAGAACTTGCTTTAAAACTCCCAGTTCCCACTGCCGACTTGGAGGATACGATTTCTCGCTTTATTCGAGATCATCAAGTGCGTCTGGCCACTGCCCAAACCTCGCCTGCCATACCAACTCCTTCTACTGATGGTAGTGCTTTTGACGCGTTGGCGCAGTTAGATTCTATGTTTGAGATTGCTGAGAGCGAACCGACATTCCCAACAAATACGGAACTACTAGATTTTGATTTAAAGGAACGTCCTAGAATCCTTGTTGTAGATGATGCAACAATTATCCACAAAACAATCAAAGGATATCTTGATTATAAATATGAAGTTGCCACTGCAATCAATGGAAATATTGCTCTGCGCTTCCTAAAAACAAAAAAAGTTGATTTGATTCTTCTTGACTATGAGATGCCTGATATGAATGGTCCAGCTGTGCTCGAGGCGGTGCGCGCCGATCCTCGTCTCGCATCTATTCCAATTGTATTTCTCACAGGAATCAATGATGTAGAAAAGACAAAAAGTGCACTTGCACTAAGGCCACAGGGATATCTTCTTAAACCAGTAGACAAACATGCACTGCTCAATAAAATAAATGAATTGCTTCTATAAAAAACAAAAAATTATAAATACTTTAATATTTTAATTGGAGACATATTATGAATAACGAGATAACCATCACAGACCTTTTTGAAGTAGAGATGCTCCAGCGTTTGCAGGACTCTTTCTCTAAAATGACTGGTTTTGCCGCTATTATCACAGATGCAGAGGGAGTTCCTGTCACAAAAGGAACGAACTTCACAGATTTTTGCAGCAAATACACTCGAAATTCACCAATCGGGTGCCTACGCTGCCAACAGTGTGACAAGCATGGCGCAGAACTATCCCTGAAAGTAGGTTCTTCCGTTACATATTATTGCCATGCGGGGCTTATGGATTTTGCAGCTCCAATTATGGCTGGTGATAAAATGGTTGGCTGCTTTGTAGGCGGACAGGTACTCATTTCTCCTCCTGATATTACACGAATTATGCAGGTGGCTGCTGAAATTGGCATTGACCTTATCAATTACTTGCAGTCGGTTATGAGCATACCCACTATTGAAAAGTCAAAGCTTGACAACGCTGCTCTTTTCTTGTACACGCTGACAAGTGCACTCTCGAGTATTGCTTATCATAAATACATTATGAAAGAGGCAAATATTGAGATTGAAAAGGCTGCGAACATGAAATCTGATTTTTTGGCCAATACAAGTCACGAACTGCGCACTCCTATGAATGCTATTATTGGTATGACGGAAATGGCACTTCGTGAAGAAATGACCCCCACTGCCAAAAATTATATTAATCAGATAAAAGCTGCTGGAAAATCGCTGCTCACCATCATCAATGATATTCTTGATTTCTCTAAAATTGAATCTGGAAAAATGGATATTGTCGCAGATGATTATGAACCAGCTTCCCTAATCAACGACATTGCAACGATTATCAGTACACGTATCGACAAAGATGATGTGGAACTGATCCTTGATATCAATCCCAAAATTCCAAAAATCCTTTCTGGTGATATGATACGTCTAAAGCAGATTATTACGAATCTGGCAAACAATGCAGTCAAATTTACTAAATTAGGACAAATTTGTCTAAAGTATGATTTTGAAATCATATCCGAAGATACAATCAATCTGCTATTTTCTGTATCAGATACAGGTATTGGTATCAAACCTGCAGATATTAACAAACTTTTTCAATCCTTTCAGCAGCTTGACAGCAAACGAAATCGCAATATTGAAGGCACTGGTCTTGGTCTTGCAATTAGCAAACAGTTAATCACACTTATGGGTGGCAATATTTCTGTAGAAAGTGTATATGGAGAAGGTTCTACATTTTCCTTTACCATACCGCAAAAGGTTATTAATCCAGAACCTTCTATCGCTCTGAATGAAACGCCACCAAAGAGCGCGGCAGGTTTTCTTAACAATACCTACGCGAATATTCAGCTAAAAAGAGATATGCACAAGCTTGATATTGATTATACAGACCTAAAAGACAAAGATATTTTAACTTTCTTGACAGAATATAAAGATCAACTAGCCAATACCTACTTGTTTATTCCATACAAGGATTTTAGTCAACCATTACAGGATTTCATACAGAAACAAGAACAACTCAATGTAATTGTCATTGCTCCATATGGTATGTCTGTGACTTATTCGCCACTAAATGTATTAATAGTGCATAAGCCTTTGTCTGTTCTAACATTGGCAGGAATCTACAATCACGAAAGTTTCAGCCAATATGACAATGCTTCTTCTGATGAATACTATGATTTTACTGCTGAGACAGCCAAAATCCTAATTGTAGATGATAACTCTATCAATTTGACTGTCGCACAAGGATTACTCGAACCACTCAACATGCAAATTGATACAGCTCTCAGCGGAAATGAAGCCATCAATAAAATATCAGATACTATGTATGACCTGATATTGATGGATCATATGATGCCAGAGATAGATGGCATTGAAACAACCCACATTATACGACGTTTCCACTCCGAGTATGACAATGTACCCATCATTGCACTGACTGCCAATGTTATCGGCAATGTCAAAAAAATGTTTATCCAAGAAGGTATGAATGATTTTGTGGCAAAACCTATTGAAGTTCGTATGCTTATCAATGCCATACGCAGATGGCTTCCAAAAGAAAAAATTAAAAAGCATACGGGCTCTATCAGACCCATTCTTGCCAAAAAGACAGTTACATTGCCAGATATACCAGCATTAAATATGAAAGAAGCCCTAAAACTTCTTGGTAGCGAAGAACTCTTTATGACAATCCTTGCAGATTATTACCATGTTATACCCAAAAAATTAAAATTGATAGAGACTTACCGCGACAAAAAAGACTGGTACAATTACACAATTGAAGTTCATGCACTTAAGAGTGCTTCTAGACAGATTGGCGCTGACGATCTCTCTGAAAAAGCTGCTGCTCTGGAAGCTGCCGGAAATGCAAACGATATCGATATGATTTTACAAAATACAGAAGAATTACTTGCCTTATATGCACACTACCATGATCTGTTAAGTCCCTACTTCCCAGAAAAAAGAGAGGACGAAGGAAAACCTCCCATAACGACCCCTGTACTGATGGAAGTCTTTGCGTTGATGAAACAGGCCATTGAAGATCTTGATATGGACAAAATGGATGATGCTATCCATACACTTGACGGCTACAGTTTCCATGACGAAAGCCACGACTTATATATTCGACTCTGTGAAGCCGTTGCAGATATGGACCCTGATGCCTGCGAGGAAGTAATTTCTAGCTGGAAACAAATTATATAATATGTAGAGTAAGGGGAGCGAAACTCCCTCTACTCGAATCTATTTGTTCTTAAACTCATTTCTGTACTGATTCGGTGTCTTTCCTGTTGCTTTTTTAAATGCCTGTGAAAAGTAGGATTGAGAAGAAAATCCAAGCGTAGTTGAGATCTGTGAAATCGAATATGATGTTGATTTCAATAAGGATTTTCCCTCTTGTATTCTCTTTTGAATCAAATATGTAATTGGAGAAATCCCAATATATTTAGTGAAAGCATGAACCAAATAATATTTATTTATATGCGAGCGAGCTGCCAAGGCATCCAATGTAATATTCTCCGCATAATTTGCATCCAAATAATTTTTAATCTGTGTGCACTCTCTATTTAAAAGAATATTATTGCTCTGTACAATTGAAAGATTATTATTTCGAAGCATACAAATCATAATAACTTCCAATAAGTTCTGACATACTGTTTCATAGTTTTCCTCCTTCTTTGAAATCTCCTCCAGCATAATATTTAAATAAGCATAGATGTTAGAATTTTGTGTGTTATATTTATACACTTCGCCGAATGCAGTCTGCATATAGACACCTTCTTGCGCAACTGCTATATTTTCAAATGAAAAAGAAAGTCCCTCGATTCCTAGCACAATATACTCCAAAGGCTCTGTCTGCACTGATTTTTCTGTGTGTTGTACATTTGGATTAATAATCACCATATCATTTCTACTGACAGGAAATTCCATACCCTCTGTAATAAACGAACCATTGCCTCGCACAACATAGAAAAGTTCACTAAATGGGTGTGAATGCAAAATACTCTGCCAGTCTCCTTCATATTTTGAAGTTGAGACATACAATAATTTTAGACCATCAAAATTAAAAATATCATTATCTTCAATACAATGTCTTATATTTCCCATAATTGCACTCCTTTTCTATATGTAAATAACAAATTTTGTGTTCTTGGCTTCTATTTGAGCCACTAAAGACGATATAGGAATCAAAATAATCTTTTTCAAATCTAAAAATTCACTCCGTAAGAAAAATA
>ERZ778513.785-NODE-785-length-23049-cov-6.696051_pt1 | contig 23049 bp, 19 predicted proteins | sample MGYA00510345_ERZ778513 | MGnify/ENA primary metagenome ERZ778513 (study PRJEB29527, sample SAMN07138966) | mouse gut metagenome | material: feces | host: mouse | place: China:Nanjing | collected 2016-01-25 ... | reverse complement strand
TCATACATCATAAAAGGCTTTGAAGTTTGAGTGATAATTTTTCTACAATTCCTAAGAAGAGAGGTTTTGCTGCGGCTGAACATTCAAGGCGATTTATACTTTTGTACAAAAAGAAAGAGAATGGAAAAGATTAGAAATGTAATTCTAACGATTGTATATGAGGATTTTTATTTAATGGCAAAGAGAAAAAAGGTGGCAATAATAGTAAATAGTTTATACGGTGGTGGAATGGAGCGAGTTGCTGCCCAGTTAAGTATATTACTTTCAGATTTTGGTTATGATGTTTATATTTTGGTAAATGGATTTAATAAGAGAAGTACATATAGATATAAAGGAAAAATTATTGTATTACCTCAAATTAGCTTCAAGAGCAATTGCCTATGGGGAGAAGAAATCATTGATTTATTTTATAGTAGTTATCAAGTTGCAAAGATAAAAAGACAATATGGTATAGATATTACAATTAGTTTTGCGCCTCCAAAAAATTTAATAAATATGTTATCAGGAACAAAGGATAAAAAAATATTGACAATCCATAGCTGTCTTTCACAACGAAAGGATTTAAAAGGAATCAGCTATATATCTAAAATTTTTAAATGGTATAACTATGCAGATAAAGTTATTGCAGTAAGTAAATGGTGCAAAAAGGATTTAATTTGCAATTATGGAATTAAAAAAAATAAAGTTGAAGTTATTTACAATCCTGTTGAAAATCCTATGCAGCAGTGTATGGAAAGTACAACAAAGAATATTATTTTGGTTGTTGGAAGAATGCATGATATAAAACAGCAATGGCATATTATCAGAGCATTTAAAAATGTTTTAGAAGAAATTCCAGATGCAGAATTAATCTTTGCTGGAAAGGGAGACAACGCAAAATATCTTCGGAAATTGTGTTATGATTTAAACATTGAAAATAATGTTCTTTTTAAAGGATTTATAAATGAAATTAATACACTATATTATCAGGCTAAATGTGTAGTATTTAGTTCGGCATCAGAAGCTTTTCCATGTTCTGTTATAGAAGCGATGTCTCATGGAGTTCCAGTAGTAGCAGCAGATTGTCCAGGAGGAATTAGAGAGATAATTGCAGGCAGAGGAGACTGTTTATCTGATGTTAAAGAAGCTACAATAGTAGAGGGAGGCGTTTTGACACCAAGGTTAGATGGAATAAAATATGGTGCAGAGGTTCCACTAACAAAAGCCGAACATGAAATGGCGAAGGGTATATTATATCTTCTAAATAATGAGTTAATACGTTCTTTAATGATGAAAAATTGTTTGGAAATAAGTAAATTGTTTGATGAAAAGAGGATTGCAAAAAAATGGCTGAAACTTATGAGATGAGTGCAAATATAAAAAAACACAAAAGAATATCACAAAAGATATACTATTCTAAAACATTAATTTCGTCAATAAAAAAGTTAGTGGAAACATTTACAGATTCAATAGGAAATAAAGAACTTTTAAAAAGTTATTATTTGTATTATCTTGATGTACCATCACGTATAGAACAAGTTAAAAGCGTGCTGTCTAATACTGAAATCTATCAAGTGGTAAATAGTAATAAACACTCTAAAATATTAGAAATTGGATCTGGAATTGGGATTTGTTGTCTGATAACAAAAGCTTTTACTAACGCAGAAGTGGTTGGAGCGGAACCAGCACCAGGAAGTTATGGAGCGCTGCAGGAGTGTATTTCAGAATTGCAAAAGGCGAATCAGCATCTACCATATACCAGTATCAATAGTGGCGGAGAAGCAATACCCTATGAGGAAAATAGTTTTGACCTTATCTATAGTTTTGAAGTATTGGAACATGTCAAGAATCCTCGAAAAGTTTTGGAGGAAATTTATCGGATTTTGAAACCAGGAGCGTATGCTTATATTTCAACTTGTAATTATGATAGTTTTTACGAAGGTCATTATAAGCGGTTTTGGAATCCTTTTATAGGAGTTGAAGGGAATAGAAAAAGGTTTCTTAAGAAAGGATTATCACCTAAATTTTTATCAGAGTTGAACTTTATTACGAAGAAACAGATTAAAGGATGGGTAAAAGAGATTGGTTACACAGATTTAAGATTTGATCCAAGTACAACTAATTTATATAAAAATCAAATGGTAAAATCCGTGTTTCCAACTGGATTTAAGATACCAACAGTAGGGAATAAAGAAAAACCTATTTGGTTAATTCGGATGTTGGAATCTTCTAAAGTAAAATTTCTATTATCCAAGTTAGACAGAGAATATAAGTTATATTTTATTGTGAAAAAGTAACTTATAAAATATTGAATAGAGGAAGATATGCGGAAAAAATATTTTATTATTACTGTAGATACAGAAGGTGACAACATATGGGAATTTAAGCCGCAAAGGAGAGAACTGCAAGCTCCTACAACTCAAAATGCATTATATTTATTTCGTTTTCAACAATTATGTGAAAAATATCATTTTTATCCGACATATTTGGTTGATTACGAGATGGCACTGGATGCTGCTTTTAAGGAATTGGGAAAAGAGATTATAAAAAAAGATTGTGGAGAGATTGGAATGCATATGCATGCATTTAGTACACCTCCTTTTTATGAACTGTCGGATTTGAGAGGAAAAGGATTGGCTTTTGCCGGAGAGTATCCACAAAGAGTTTTATATCAAAAAATGGAATATATGACAAAAACTCTTCAAGATATCTTTCAAATTGGAATATTTTCGCATCGAGGTGGTAGGTGGTATTTAGACAATAGAATATTAAAAATATTGGCTAAGTTAGGTTATTTAGTGGATTGTACAGTGACCCCTGGCATTTGTTGGAAAACTACAAAAGGACAGACAGGAAGTTCACAGGGGAGTGATTATAGCACATATAAATCAAAAATTTATAGAATAAAAGATACAGATTTGTGGGAACTTCCAGTTACTATTAGAAATAGAGTAAGATTATCCTGCCGAACAAAAAAAATTATCAATACACAAAGAGTTTGGTTAAGACCAAATGGAGCAAATTTGAATGATATGATTTGGCTCGTAGATAAGAATTTAAATGAAAAGCAAAATTATTTAGAATTTATGATTCACTCTTCTGAGTTAATGCCAGGAGCAAATCCTACATTCAAGACAAATGATGATATAGAAAAGCTTTATCAACAGATGGATTATCTATTTTTTTATCTTAGAGGAAAAGGGTATGACGGAGTAACATGCTCAAATTATATAACCAGAGGATTGGCTCATGATAAGTAAAGAAATTATAATATTTGGAGCTGGAGCGATAGGAGAAAAATTTATATACCAATACTTTGATAAATTACATATAAGTTATTTTTGGGATAATAAAAAAACAGGAGAACTTCTAGGATATCCGATTAGAAGACCCCAAAGTTTAAAAAACTGTTTTATTATTGTGACTTCTGTATTTTATCTAGAGATTCGTAATCAGCTCATACAAATGGGATATTGTGAATTTACAGATTTTATTCCATATCAAATTTTTCAGAAAAAGATGGCGATAGCATATGGTAATTGTCACATAGGATCAATAAAACGGTATTTAGAACAGCATAAAGAATTTGATTCGGAATATGGATTCTATCCGTTTCCTATGATTTATGAATTAAAGGAACTTGATTGCGAGTATATAAGTGTATTACAGCACTGCGATTTATTTTTGCATCAGTCTATCCGAAGAACAAATAAGTATGGTGAACAATATGCTTCAGAATATATGCTACAGCATCTTCAAAAGAATTGTCATATAATTGCTATTCCGAATTTATACGGTATGCCTAAATATCTTTTTCCACAATTAGATACAACACCTAGATGGCAGGTTGGTACGATATGTCCTTATTTTATTGATCGTAATGTAGTCATGTGGCTTGAAAGTGGAAAAAGTAATTTAGATATTAGAAGGCATATATTCGGGGGGGGGGGTATATACAAGCCAACAAATAATTGATATGTGGGAGTTATTCTTACAAAAAATCAGTGAAAGAGAAAAAGAATGGGATATAAAAGTTAGTAATTACATTATTTCTAATCAAAAAAGAAAGAAAATATTTTGTGATGTCAATCATATTACAAGTGAAACTGCACAGGAGATCTCGTTAAGAATTTTACAATACATGAATTATAAGGAGCAAAAAAGTTCCATAATTCCTATGATGGATGATTTAGAAGTATTCGTATATAAAGATGTAAAAGAGGCATTAGGATTAGAATTTCAAGAAAATAGTATAAGAAAATGGGGAAAAACAAATTGCTTTAATACTTGTAACATGGATTTCGATGAGTATATTAATCAATTATGTCAATTTACAAGATTTTCTTTGAGAAAAAAGTATAATTAAATTTAGTGAAAGTATAAAGGAGAAAATGAAATGAAAAAAAGTATTGTATCAATTTTATCACTGTTAACAGGAGCAGCAATAGGTGGAGGAGTAGTTGGGAAAAAGCTTTCTCTGAAAGCAAAAAAAAGCAAAGGGTATGCAGATAAGCATCTAGCATTATTTTTAATGATGAATCAATGGGTAAAGGTAAAACAAGAAGGCAAAAAACTTTCTACTTATTTTGAGCAAAATGGTTACAAAAAAATTGCGATTTATGGAATGAGCTATGCAGGTGAAACACTTGTAGATGAATTGAAAGATACAGGAATAGAAATAGTATATGGCATTGATAAGAGGGCTGATTCGCTATATGCAGATATTGATATTATTTCTATAGATGATTTGCGGGATGATGTAGATGCGATTGTTGTGACTGCAATTACATTTTTTGACGAAATAGAGGAAATGTTGAGTGAAAAAGTAGATTGTCCAATTATCTCATTGGAAGATATCTTATATGAGGTTGGTTAATCAAAAATAAGATAGATAATATTTTATCTCATAATAAAAGGAGGTATGCATATAAAGTGCATATTGCATATTTGACAAGCGAATTTATGACGGAAAAATGGCATGGTGGACTAGCAGCATATTTAGATAACATTACATCAATTATGAGTGAAAATGGGCATGATGTGACGATTATTACACTCTCGGAAAAAAAAGATAGGATACACTATCGTGATAAAGTTGAAGTGGTCAGGGTTCAGGCTAATACAGTGCGTAGCGTAAAGGACAATGTTGGACATGGAATTGACTTGTTACGTAATAGTTGGAAAATATATCAAACACTTTTACAGGAGAATAGGAGAAAACAAATAGATATTGTGCAGGCCGCTAATTTTCAGGCAGTTGGTTTTTTTCGCAATTATCATATTCCCACAGTAATTCGAGCATCTTCCGAAGCTTCATTGTGGAGAAACGCGGCGAAGTTTGATTTTGATTATGACAATGCATTAAAAGAGTGGACATTGGAGGATTTTTTGGAGATTTGGTGTGTAAAAAAAGCAGATGCATGTTTTGCACCTAGTCATTTTTGTGCATCTGCTATTAAAGTAAAATCAAAAAGAGAGATAGATGTAATTGAATCTCCTTATTTGTTAAGAAATAATATAGAAGATGAAAGTGTTTATAAGAATAAATTAGAACATAAAAAATATTTACTCTTTAATAGTTCATTGTCTTGTTTAAAAGGAACTCATGTTGGGATTGAGGCTACAGAATATATAATGGAGAAATATTCTGATTTATATATGGTATATGCAGGATATGATTATGGATTATCTCAAAAAGATGGGAGCGTACAAAAGATTGTAAATATTTTGAAAAGACAGAATAAAAAATATGAAGGCAGAGTCATTTATTTGGGACATTTGACACAAGATAAATTATTTCCTGTCATAAGAAATTCTTTAGCATGTGTGTTGCCATCCAGAGTAGATAATCTCCCTAATTCGTGTATAGAAGCAATGGCATTAGGAAGTATTGTAATAGGAACATATGGGGCGAGTTTTGAACAATTAATAGAAAATAAAAAGAATGGGTTATTGATAAAAAGAGATTCTTCCACTGCATTTATTAAAGCGGTTAATTATTTGGTGGAAATGCGGGACGAAGAACGAAAAGATATGGGAAAAAAAGCGATGCATACTATAGAGAGGCTTCAACCACAAAAAGTATACTCTGAAATGATAAAGTTCTATGAAAAAATAATAGCTAAACACAGAAAAAAAATCAGTAGTTTTTATCACAAACCTTTGATGTAATGGAGCTAGAAAGAGAATGAGAAATATATTATTTATTCACCTTGAGAGTCTTAATTATGCAGTTTATCAAACAAATAAAAGACTGTTTCCAACATTGCGGCGATGGGAACAAAAGTCTATTTCTTTTTCTAATTATTTTTCTACAGCAACATCTACAATGATGGTTTTTTCAGATTTAGCATATGGTGGAATGCTTCAAAATGAACCCTGTAATAGTTTAACAGATGGATTACAGAAATATTGCTATGATGCCTCATTGTTTGATGATTTGCAAAAAGCAGGATATCAGGTCAAAATGGTTGGTTATCCATTGACAAATTGTGATGATGTTGAGAAAAGTAATGAAAGGCATTTCGTTGGATACGGAATGGAACTAAAAGAGATAGGTCCTTATACATGTTATTTAAACGCTTTGGATAATGCAATGAGCGAGGAAAAGCCATTTGCAGTATGGGCTTGCAATTACATTAACAATGTCAGTTGTTATCATTTTATAGAAAATATTTCTCCGCAAACTGGGCTAGATATGTGGGAAACAGGCTATACATATATGGATAAGTGTGTCGATGATTTATTAAAAATATTAGAAAAAAAAGACTTGGTGGAAAATACAACCATAGTTTTTTATGGCGATCATGGGGACGATTTATTTTCACATGGAAGACATCGCGGATTGACACATGCAATAGAACCCTATGCATGGCTGATACATACACCATTTTGGATTTATGATAGTCGTTTTGCATCTGGAGAAGTGAGGTCTCTAATTGACACTACAGATATTCGTTACATTGTAAAAGAATTGTTATGTTTATCTGATAAAGTTGAGAAAAAGTATAGGACAGATGATTTAAGGTTACCTTTCAGAGAGTATTCATTCGCAAGGAATGTTTATGTGGGACAGAAAGTTCGGGAAGGTTCCTTTCATAAAAGTTACAGCCTGACTGATGGGACTTTCCTGTTCCTAGCAGGTGATGAAGGTATGGAATTGTATCATATTGGTATGGACGCTCCCTGTCAACATAATCTATTAGATTATTTTATTTATCAGAATGATACCTTGACATTAAATAAATCCTTATATAACAAAATGAGATTTCATTTTCCCAATGTGATAGATAAAGGCGCGCTGATACAGATAGAGCAGATTTTTTATACGCTCAGGAAAAGATTAATAAAAGAGGTAGAAACAATATTTCAATATGCAGAATGCCCAAATTATAGTTTAGAAATTGACTTTGAAAATATTCGATATGGTTGGGAAGAACAAGAAAGAAGATTATATGAAGAAAAACAAGAACAAAATATTATATCTGAGATAATAAATCATTTATTAAATAACATGCAGATTGCTAGGTTCGCAGTGTATGGTGATATTAGTGTTGAGTTGAAAGGAATATATCCTACAATAAAACAATATAAATTATCACAGATAGAGGATGACAATGCGGACTATGAAGTTTTGTATATAGCACTGCAAAATTTGAAGGAGCTTACAAATATTAAGACGTGGATTGAACAAAAAAAAGAAACAACCACAATGATAATATATATCAAAGATTGGAATGAGACAGATACCAAATTAGAAAAGCAATTGGATATTATATATAAATATCAGAACTTGTCTGTATTGAAGGGCACATTATACTTTATAGGTGGTATTTTTGATTATCCTGATTCTTTGACAGTTCCTGACAGTTTTAAAGTTTTGGCGATTATGCATTTCTATAATGAAGCAGATATATTGGACATGACAATTCAATATTTGCTGTCCCAAGAATTAGATATTTATTTGGTAGATAACTGGTCGGATGATGGAAGTTATGAGATTGCGCAGTATTATAAAGAAACTTATCCAAAGCATGTGTTCTTAGAACGATTTCCAATAGAGGGCAGTATTACATATTACGACTGGTATCATCAGTTAGAACATACAGAAGATATTGCTGCAAAGATAGATTATGATTGGTACATACATTATGATGTTGATGAGATGCGCGTGGGAGTTTGGAAGGATAAAACATTGCGGGACACAATTTATTATGTTGACAAACTTGGATTTAATGCGATTGATAATATTGTCATAGATTTTAAATTGACACAGAATGCTGTGCAAAATATTTTCATGAGTAATACCTATTTTGACTTTCGATATTCAACAGCAGATTTTCATCACAGAAAGACATGGAAGAAAATAGATAAGCTGGATTTGAAGAAAACTGGTGGACATATTGCAAAGTTCCAAAATCCTAAAGTTTTTCCACTAAAAATTTTAAATAGACATTATCCATTTAGAAGTGTTGAACAAGCATATAAGAAAGTATTTATAGATAGAAAGCCAAGATTTGAGAAAGAAAATAAGGAACGTGGTTGGCATGGACATTATGATCAAATAATAAAAAAGGAAGATTTATTGGTAGATAAAAATAAATTGATTTTATGGGATGATGCAGTTTATGACAAATATTATGTTTCACTATTTTTAGGATGTGGTATACCAATTGATGACAAGGAAGAATTTGACATTTATAAGAGATATTTAGAGGGTAAGCGCGTTGTTCTGTATGGCGCAGGCAATTATGGCAAATATTTTTATGAAAATATGGCAGAATGTTCAGACATTGTTGCATGGGTAGATCAAGAATATGCATATTTGCCATGGATTTGTTGCAAAAAGATTCAACCAATAGAGGATATAAAGGATCTGGAATTTGATGCAATATTCATTGCAATTGTGAATCATAAAATTAAGCAAGAAGTGGAAGAACAGTTAATTTGTATGGGGATTTCCAAACAGATAATATATTGATGGTAAATAGGAGCATAAAATTATGAGATTATCAATTGAAGAGCATATCAATATATTTGAAAATATGCTAAAAAAGGGTGTAGTAATCTACGGGGCAGGAAATCAGGGAATGGCAGCAATTGAGAAATTTGAGACGATGGGAATTCACATTGTAGCAATTGCAGATAGACAAGTAGGAAAGAAGTGTGGGAAGTTTTGTTCAGTTTCGCTAGAAACACTCTGCGAAAGAGCAAACAATGAAGTTTGTGTTATAACACCTAATTTGCCATTACAAGATGTATGGGAAAAATTACGTCATAATTATTCTATAGTGATTGATATTTTATCTGTGTTCGAGATTTTTAATGTGAGAGAATATTATTTTCCACATCTATGTTCGGAAATGGATTATACTTTATGTCATCCGTTTAACTGCTATGATTCGCCTTATATACAAGATATAGAATTGGAAGTATACAGAAGAATCACGCCAAAAGATGAACTTAAGGATATTGATTTGAGTATAGACTTTCAAAAAGGCTTACTTCCTAAAGTACTGCACAATAGTAATAATTTTTTGAAAAAGCAGGCACAAACAAAGAATTTTAGATATAAATCCAATAATGGATGGTTTGATGATGGAGATGCAGGGCTTCTGCATAGTATGATTCTTGAATATAAACCGAAAAGGATTATTGAGATAGGCAGTGGATATTCTACCTGTGTCATGCTGGATACCAACGAATATTGGTTTGATAATCATATAGACATTACCTGTATTGAGCCATATCCTCAACGGCTTATGGAAAATATAAGAAATAATGAAAAATTAGAAATTAGAAAAGAGTTTGTGCAAAATGTACCACTTGAAATATTTGATACTTTGGAGTCAAATGATATTCTGTTTGTAGATTCCTCACATGTCGTAAAAGTGGGTGGAGATATTGTATGGGAATATTTTCATATCATACCAAGATTAAAAAATGGTGTAATTATACATATTCATGATATTGCTTTTCCTTTTACATATTCTGAGAAATGGATTTTACAAGGAAGGGCGTATACAGAGGCATTTCTTTTGAGAGCATTTCTAATGAATAATAATAGTTATAAAATACTTTTTTTCAACAATATGATGATAAAAAAGTATTATGAGGAATATGTCAAGGGTTGGAATAACGGACATGAATTATCTGGTTTTGGAAGTATATGGATTCAAAAATGTGAAATGATTTCTTAGGTAGTAATATATGGCAAATATTTTTATATTCTGTCTATATCATGTTTAAATTTCTTTTTTTGAACTATATTTTGATAGTACTTGGAAGGAGTACAATTATGGTAACTAATCAACCATTGGTTAGCGTTATTATGCCAGTTTATAATGCAGAAAAGTATATTTTAGATGCAATCAATTCTATTCGAAGTCAAACATACCCAAATTGGGAATTAATTTTAGTGGAGGATGGTTCGACGGATCATACCTTAGAAATCATACAAAAAATTGAAGACTCAAGAATTATATTGAAAAGAAATAGATGTAATAAAGGCATTGCTTATACAACAAATTTAGGAATTTCTATAAGTAAAGGAAAATATATTGCGCTTTTAGATGACGATGATATTGCGCTAAGCACACGATTACAAGTACAAACAGCATATATGGAGTCTCATCCGGAAATTGATGTTTTAGGAGCTAAAAGCCTTGATATCAATGAGAGTGGGAAAATTATCAAATATGGCCAGCCGCCACGCAATAATCCACAATACATCAAAGCAATGCTTTTGTTTAGAAATGTAGATTTCTATAATGGAACAGCAATGATTAGAAAGGAGTTTATGGAACAGCATAAGTTATCCTATTTAGAAGGGTGTCTTGGCATGCAGGACTTTAAATTTTACATTGAGTGTTCTAAAAAGGGAAATATTTCTTCTATAGATGAGTATGTTTTGAAATATCGTAGACATGAAAATAATCAGACATTGAAAGTAAGAGAAAAATTAGGTGGAGAGCGTGCACGATTGTATGCAAAGTTTCAGAGACAATCACTTGAAGACAGTGGATTTTATTTAACGGATGAACAATTTCAATTGGTGTCAAAGGCATTTGATGAGTTTAACTGGAGATGTGATTCACTGGAAGAATTAAAAGAATTGCATGGTATTTTTAAAGTTTTATTAAACCAGGCATTGCAAAATAAAATTAGTTATTATGAGGAATTAAAAATTTTTTTTAGAAAAAAAATATCAGAGTTGTTACTAAAATTAGAATTGTTTGAGTAGATTAAGGGAAAATACAATGTCCTATATTATTATGAAATACGATGATCTTTTGCCAGAAACTTATGATGATTTCAATCGAGTGGCACAATACTCTATACAGCATCAGTTACCAGTGTCAATGGGAGTAATTGGCAAAGGACTAGAGGAAGATAATGTTTTATATAAAGAGAACTTAAAATTTTGGATGAAAAATAACATAGAATTATGGAATCATGGTTATTTTCATACACTTGCAGAATTTTCTTCAGCAACATATCAACAGCAATGTCAGTCTATTGCAAATACACAGAGGCTGATGAAATCTGAACTTGGAAAGGCAGCAGCAACATTTGGTTCTCCACATAATAACAGTACAGAAACCACAATTCATGCTTTACGTGATACAGCACCAGAAATAAAAGATTATTTATTTGCAGTGGATGGAAGTCAGAGTTCTAATGCGCGACAGCTTCTGATTCGATGCGATATGGAAACAACCACAGGAGTGATTGATTTTGCTTTTTTTAAGAAAAATTATAAGGCTTTGAGGGGATTTCCATATATGGTTATTCAAGGGCATCCTAGCTTTTGGAAGGAAAAGGATTTCCTATTAAATGAACAGATATTGCAATATTTATATAATGAAGGAAATGTCTTTATAACGCCTGACAAATTTTCAGAATTGATTTGGAACAATATGTCTGATGAAAATGGACAGGATTGTATTGAGGAGTTAATCACGTTTGCCAAGGAACATAAAAAAGTTGCATTGTATGGCGCGGGAGAGATTGGAAGAGAATTATATTGTTTCCTTTGTTCAAAAAATATTTTACCAGAGATGTATATTGTTTCAGATGACCAAAAAATCAATGAGGAAAAAATTTGTGGTATTCCTGTTGTTCGTATATCTCAATTTTTATATGAAAGTAGCGAGTATGGTATTATTTTGGCATTAATGCCGAAGTTTCACCCAGAAATAACAAAACTTTTAGAGAACAAAAAAATAGAATACTTTCCTATGAAAGAAGCAAATAAGTATATGTATTTTATTAATTATATTCGAGAAGTGATTTCAACATGTTGATACGATTTAAGTAAGGATACAAAATTTATATTATTCGGATAAATAATTACAGAATATGGAGCCTAAGAATGAAGCAAGAGCAAATTAGTGTTATTGTTCCAGTTTACAATGGAGAACTATATTTAAAAGAGAGTATTGACAGTATTAGGAATCAGACATATCCAAATTTACAAATTATTATTGTGAATGATGGTTCGACAGATAATACGAGTGTGGTTTGTGAGCAGTATGCGAGAATAGATAAGCGTATTCAAGTTGTAAATAAGGAAAATGCAGGACTTGTCGCTGCAAGAAAAACAGGAATTGAGCATGCAAGTGGGAAATATATTGGCTTTGTGGATGCGGATGACTGGATTGATAAAGACATGTATGAAAGTCTATTGAATGTTATGGAAAAGTATCAATGTGATTTGGCAGCGTCGGGAAACTACAGGCAGTTTGGTGAAAACTATACCATTGATAAAAATATGCTTCCTGAAAGAGTATATCATCGTGCAGAAATGGAGCAGGAAGTGCTCCCATATATGCTGTATAATGGTTCCTATTTTCAGATGGGAGTGCGCCCCAATGTAGTGAATAAATTATTTCGCAAAGATTTATTAGAAAATATATTAGCCAAAGTGCCGGACGAAATAACCAATGGTGAAGACGTGGCGATAACATATACTTATTTATTATATGCAAATACAATATTTTTATTGGATAATGCATATTATCATTATCGGCAGCATAGCAGCTCTATGTCACAAAGCCATGCAGATATGGAAACTAATGAAATAACAGGGATTCGTTTATTGTACTCTTATTTGTATTCCAAATTTGTACAAGATAGCTTGTCTGAAAAACTTTTAGAGCAGTTGGATTTTTATATTTCTCATCTTTTGATACAGAGATATAGCTGGATTTATGATGATAATAGGACTGTATTTCGCATATTTGGTGGAATAAGTCGTGATTGTCAAATTGGTATATATGGTGCAGGAAAGTTTGGAAAACAGATATTTAATCATGCCAAAAGACTTGGAATGGATTTTATCTGGGTTGACAAAAATGATACTTTTTACAAGGACCAAGGTTATCCAGTAAGTCCAATAACAGAACTAAGCCAAGGAAAGTGTACTATTATTTTTATTGCAGTGATGGATCAGGATATAGCATTACAGATAGAAAAACAGCTAATTGATTTGGGAATTGATACAGAAATTAGACGACTCGATATTTGTTATATTACATCAAGAACTGTATTAGATAATCTTGGCTTTGGGAGAGAATAGATATGAAGAATATATTTGGAGAAATATGTGAAAAATATCCGCGAATTGTAATTTATGGTGCAGGTGGTGTAGCACGAATTGTCTGCAAGCTAATGAAACAAAGTAATATTAAAAGTGACATTTGTGTTGCAGTGACAAATATTCAAAAGAATCCAAAAATTTTGGAAGGATATAAAGTATTTGATATTGAGAGTTTATGCAGCAGCGAATATAAATATCTCACACTTTTTATTGTTGCAATGATGCCATCGACCACCGAAAAGGTTCATAGAGAACTTTCAGAAAAAGGGTATCGAAACATTATAACAGCAGATGAGATTGCTCAAAAGATGTATCAGGAATTTTATCAATTCCCAATTCAGAATGGAAAAGTTTTGTTTACGAGTTATACGGGAAAAGGATATGGCTGTAATCCTAAATATATTTGTGAAGAACTATTGGATAGAAAGTTAGACTTTATTGAATGTGTTTGGGGTGTTGATGATAGTGAAGAAAAATTTCGGAAAGAAATAAGAACCGTTACATATGGAACTTATGAATATTATTATGAGCTTGCAACTGCACAGGTATGGATAGATAACCAGAATAAGGACTTTTTTTCTAGAAAGCGGCAGGGACAGTATTATATACAAACATGGCACGGATGTGGGCCAATGAAAAAAATTGAATATGATGCTGCAAATCTTCCACAAAGCTATTTGGAGTTATCAAGCCATAATATAAAAATGGTAGATTTGTGTCTTGCAGGATCTCGTTTTTGCACATCACAGTATAGAAGGGCTTTCCGATATGAGGGAGAAGTCTTAGAATGTGGTTGCCCTAGAAATGATATATTTTTTAACAAAAATTTTGATAAAAATAAAGTTAGAAAGAATATGGGACTGCCAGATACAGCACATATTATTTTATATGCGCCGACAATGCGTGAAGGTGCAAGCAATTGCTTAGAAGCCGATTCTATTGTGGAAGCTTGCGAAAAGTTGTTTGGCGGTCCATGCATAATACTAATTCGAGAGCACCCTCAAATGGAAATGGAATCAGGGCGGTATGTATTCTCAGATAAAGTTAGGAGTGCATCTGTGTCGCAATATCCAGATGTTCAGGAGATTATGGCTGTTTCGGATATGTTAATTACGGATTATTCTTCTGTTATGTGGGATTTTTCACTTCAAAGAAAACCCGTGTTTTTATTTCATCCAGATGCAGATATTTATGAACAAGAGAGAGGATTTAATATTCCATTTTTGGAAATGCCCTATATAGAGGCATTTGACACAGATGATTTGTATCAAAAGATTTGTGGATATAATGAAAAGTCATATTTGTCACAATTGGAACAATTTTTAGAAAAATATAAATCATTTGATATTGGACAAGCATCAAAACAAGTAGTGGATAGGATATTGGAAGTAATAAATCCTCAATAAGGAGACTTATATGAAAATAAAAGTCAGTATTATTGTACCAGCCTACAATTCGGAACATTATCTACGAGAATGTATAGATAGTATTTTAAATAGTACTTTACAAGAGATAGAGATTATTTTAGTAGATGATGGTTCAATCGATCAAACAGCTCAAATATGTGATGCTTATGCTGAAAAATTTAATAAAATTCGTGTTATCCATCAAGACAATAAAGGACAAAATGCTGCGCGACTTGCAGGTACGATGGCTGCAAATGGGGAATATGTTGGGTTTGTGGATAGTGATGACTGGATAGATCCTAAGATGTATGAAGAATTATGGCAACAGGCATACATTCAGAATGCGGATATAGTGTGTTGCGGATGTATTTATGAAAAAGGGAAGTATCAAGAAATCAGATATAACATGTTAAAAGAAGGTGTGTATAACAAAAAAGAAATTTTACAACAAGTATTGTCATATGTGCTTTGTTTTGGAAGTGACTATACCAAAGATAGGATAATTGAGCCACATCTGGTAGATAAGTTATTTAAGCGCAACTTGGTATTACAAGAATTACTGGAGGGAGATAAAGGCATTTTTTGGGGGGAAGATGCATTAATCACGTTTCAGTGTATTGCAAAAGCAGATAGTATGGTTGTTACAAAATCAACACCATATCATTATCGGATTCATCAACAGTCTATTCTTAGAAGGCAAGACAAAAGGGCAATTACTTCCTATCCTTTACTACTAAATGAGTTGTTAGATTTTTGTGACGAAAATGAGATTTGTACAAAGCAGGTGCAATGGTACGGAATCACGGCAGTAAGAGAGATGCTTCGGATTGGATTAAATGTTGCTAGCAGCAAATTTTGGCAATTTCCATATGATGATTTTGAAAAAAGACAACATATTATTCTTTATGGTGCTGGAAATGTTGGTCGCTGTTATTACAATCAATTAAAAATAAGTGGATATTTTGCAGAAGTTATATGGACAGACAGTAACGCTGAAATGTTAAATAGTGATATTTGTATTTACAAGATAGAGGAAGCATTAAAGAAAAAATACGATAAAATTGTTATTGCGGTAGAAAAAGAATATATTGCGGTGGAAATAAAACAGCAGCTTTTAGAAAGATGTGTTCCATTAGAAAAGCTCTATTGGAAAGAACCAAATTGTGTTCCTGATACATTTACTTTTGGTGTGAGATAATTTTGGGCGTTTGTCAAGTTGTTGTGGTGGAAATGGAGAAATCAATGAAATTAGAGAAACTTTCAAAGAACAATCTAATAAATATCAATGGAAAGAAAATAATATGTTATGGATGTTCACAAGCATATTTAAAGGAATTAAGCCAAAAATTTCCATATATTTCGGATAATATTATAGCAGTCTATGATGAAAATAACCGTAGCTGTGCCCCCATTAGATTTGAAAATAGAAATTTTCCTGTATTGACAAAGGACCAATTGACAGAAGATACACTTCAAGATGCAATTTGGCTGATACTAAGCGATTACTTTAATGAAGCGTATGAAAATTTAACTTTGATAGAGGTAATTCAAAAAACGTTGGATGTGGTTTATTACTTTGAAAATTATGAAACTGAGATAGAAATGGAATATCGCAGAAAGTATCAAAATCACTGTTTAGAAAATATCATTTTATTTCGCAGTGGACCACATGCTTCTGCATACATAAAAGGAATGGATTTTAGTGACAATGCGAGAGCTTTGTTTGAATATATGCTTGCAAATAAATTTAATGAAACATATGAATTCGTCTGGTTGGTAAAAAATCCGGCAGAATTTTCACAAAAATATAGTCAATATTCGAATGTTCATTTTGTTGCTTATGATTGGTCTATATCAGAAAAAATAGAAGAAAGAGATGTATATTACAAAGTACTTTGTCTTTCAAAATATCTATTTTTTACAGATGCATATGGATTTGCAAGAAACTGTCGTAAGGATCAGATTAGAATACAGCTTTGGCATGGGTGTGGCTATAAAACAAGAGTAAATTTTGTGCCCTGTGAAAAACGGTATGAATATATGACCGTTATCAGTGATATGTATGCAAATGTATATCATAAAGCGTTTGGACTGCGGGAAAATCAGATGCTGGTTACAGGATATGCCAAGCAGGATTGGCTGTTTTCACCTTTAATAGATGTTCAAAGAGAACTTGAATTGCCAAATGCAGATAAATATATTTTTTGGTTACCTACTTTTCGGATGGCGAAACAAGGATTAGAAAATTTAAATCAATACATATTTGATACACAGACTGGACTACCTATTGTCGATTCTTTTGAAAAATGCAAAATATTAAATGAGATATTGACAGAAAATAATACGATATTGGTAGTAAAATTACATCCTTTTCAAGATAAATCAAAGATTGTAAATGCAGAGAATGTTAACATGTCTGCTATGAAAAATATTGTTTTTTTGGATAATGATTTTTTATATGAAAAGGATATTCAGACGAATCAAATACTTGGTTGTGCGGATGCATTAATCAGTGATTATTCATCTGCAGCAGTGGATTATATGCTTTTAGACAGACCGATTGCATTTACTTTGGATGATGTTGAAGCATACAAAGAAAGCAGAGGATTTTTCTTTGAAAATATTGAGGATTGGCTTCCTGGAAAAAAGCTATATACCTTTGATGATTTTTATTACTTTATAAAAGAAGTTTGCAAAGGTACAGATAGCACACGAACTGTGAGGAAAGGGTTAATGGAGACAATGCACAAATATCATGACAATAGAAATTGTGAGAGGATAACAGCAGTACTAGGGATATAAGCATTTCGGAAAATGGGAGGTAGGTATGATTAAAGTAATTACATATGGTACATTTGACCTTTTTCATGAAGGGCATTATCGATTGCTGCAAAGAGCAAAGAAACTAGGCAATTATTTGATTGTTGGGGTTACTACAGAAAATTATGACAGAGCAAGAGGAAAGCTAAGTGTGGTAGATTCTCTTATGACGCGTATTGAAAACGTAAAGAAGACAGGATTTGCGGATGAAATTATTATAGAAGAAGCGCTGGGGCAAAAATTTAGTGATATTAAAAAGTATGGTGTTGATATTTTCGCTATAGGTTCAGACTGGATGGGAGAGTTTGACTATTTAAATGATTATTGTAAAGTAGTTTATTTGGAGCGAACACGAGACATTTCCAGTACAATGCTCCGAGAACAGAAACAAAGAATACAACGGATTGGAATTATTGGAACTGGTAGAATCGCAAATCGGTTTGTGCCAGAAGCAAAGCTTGTCAGTGGTATTAGTACGCAAGGAGTCTACAATCCAAATAAAGAGAGTACACTTGCGTTTGCAGAAAAATGGGATATTAACGCATATACAGAAAAAGAAATTTTTTATCAAGATATTGATATTGCATATATCGCCTCCCCTCATGAAACACATTACGCTTATATAAAAGAAGCTCTAGAACATGGAAAACATGTGATCTGTGAAAAACCGCTTGCATTGAAGAAAAAACAAGCGGAGGAGGTTTATGCTTATGCAAAAGAGAAAGAATTGGTTCTTTTTGAGGCAATTAAGACTGCTTATTGTCCAGGATTTCAAAAGCTTTTAGAAATAGCATGTAGTGGGACAATTGGAAATATCCGAAATGTGGAGGCTTGTTTTACAAAGCTTGAAAATACAAGAAAGCGTGAATTGACAGACAGCATATATGGAGGAAGCTTTCTTGAATTGGGAAGCTATGTATTGTTGCCGATTTTGAAATTCTTTGGTGTTGCGTATGACAGATTGGAATTTGACACTATCAAAGCAGAAAATGGATTGGACTTGTTTACACGAACTGTTTTGCGGTATCCGACAGGAATTGCAACAGCGACTTGTGGACTTGGTGTGAAATCAGAAGGAAGGCTTTTGGTTTCTGGAACAAAAGGATATATTGTGGTGAACGCACCATGGTGGAAGACTACATATTTTGAAGTGCACTATGAAGACGCTAGTAAAGTGGACAGGTACTCAGAAACATTTTTAGGAGATGGATTGCGATATGAATTAAGTGATTTTTTGGCAATGATAAATCATAATGAAAAAGCCAGTTTTAAATTGACACAAAAGGAATCTATAACATTAGCAGAAATTATGGAGAAGTTTATGGTGGAAAATAGAGGGAAGGCATAAGAGTATATACATAATGAAAATAGATGTGCAAACCATAAGAATGATATGTAAAGAATTAAATATACCTTCAGATAAAATACAGAATATAACGCCACTCAAAAAGGGTATGACGAATCACTCTTTTTCATTTTTGGCTAATAGTAAAAAATATATTATGCGTATTCCGGGGGAAGGAACACAAGAATTAATTAATAGAACTTATGAAAGTAATGTATATGCAGCGCTAAAGGGGATGAAAATCTGTGATGATGTAATATTTATAGATGCAAATACGGGATGCAAAATCAGTGAATATATGGAAAAGTCAAGGGTGTGTGATCCATATAAATATGATGATGTCAAACAATGTATGAGAAAATTACGAGAATTTCATAATCTAAATATTATTGTAAATCATGTATTTGATTTACGAGTTCAAATAGATTTTTATGAACAGCTTTTTGGAGGCTGCAAAAAATCTTCTCATGAAAATTATGCAGTTGTTAAAAAAAATGTTTTTCAATTATTTGATTATATAGAAAAAATGAAAAAACATTGGAGCCTTTGTCATATCGATTCTGTACCAGATAATTTCGTTTTTATGGAGGATGGGAATATTCGGCTTATTGATTGGGAATATGCAGGGATGCAGGATACAGATGTTGATATAGCAATGTTTGCAATCTATTCTCTTTATGACAGAAACAAAATAGAACAACTTATAGATGTATATTATGAGGAAGGATGTTCCAATGATAGAAGGCTGAAAATATATTGTTATATTGCTATAGGTGGGTTATTATGGAGCAACTGGTGTGAATATAAGCAATTGATGGGGGTTAGATTCGGAGAGTATGCTCAATGCCAGTATGATTATGCAATAGAATATTATAAAGTTTTTCAAGAGGAGGTAGCAAAGTTGTGAGTCGTGCAGATAAAGCTGTTATAATGGCGGCTGGTGTTGGCAAAAGGATGCAACCTGTATCATTGGACATTCCAAAACCACTTATTTCAGTAAATGGTAAACCAATGATAGAAACGATAATAGAAGGGCTTCTTATAAATAAAGTGAATACAATTTATATTGTAGTAGGGTATAAAAAAGAACAATTTGCATATCTCAAGGAAAAATATAAGGGTATTACTTTTATTGAGAATGAATATTACATGAATAGTAATAATATTTCATCGCTTTTTGTTGTAAGAAATTATATTGAAAATTCTATTATTATAGATGGAGATCAGATTTTACATAATATCGAAATATTATATCCTGAATTTGAACATTCTGGATATTGTAGCATATGGAATCCATCTATGACAAATGAGTGGATGCAGAAAGTAAAGGATGGAATTGTAATAGACTGTAGTAGAATAGGAGGAAAAGAGGCATGGCAATTGGTCAGTGTTTCTTTTTGGAACCAAAGTGATGCATTGAAATTAAAAGAATATGTAGAAATAGAGTTTGTAAAATACAAGAACTGGGATATATATTGGGACGACATACCAATGTTTTTATATAAGAATGAATTTAGACTTGGAATAAGAAAAATTAATTTTGGTGATATTATCGAAATAGACAACTATGATGAATTGGTCGCGATAGATAATACTTATAGAAATTACATAAAGAAAGAGGATAGTGATGAATAAAAATAAAGATACTGAAACAGCACATCTGGATAAGATAATAATATTTGTTCCATTTGGTATTATTTTAGTATTATGTGTGTTGTTTGTATTATTACCAGAAAAATCAGTTTCTTTATTAGATGGGATAAGAAGTTTTTTAGGGGATAGATTAGGTTTTTATTATATCTTGATTGGTATAGGATGCTTTGTTATATCGATTTATGTGGCATTATCAAAATATGGGACTATTAAACTTGGAAATACTGATAAACCAGAGTTTAGTTCATTTAAATGGGGGACAATGATATTTACTTCAACTATGGCAGCCGATATACTATTTTATTCTTGTTGTGAATGGGCATTATATGCATCTGAATCACATATTCACGAATTAGGAGGGATACAAAGATGGGCAGCGACTTATCCTTTGTTTCACTGGGGACCAATTGCATGGAGCTTTTATATTATATTAGCAGTTGCATTTGGCTTTATGCTTCATATAAAGGGGAGAAATAAGCAGAAATTTTCGGAAGCCTGTCGCCCTTTATTGGGGAATAAAGTTGATGGTTGGAGTGGGCGATTAATAGATCTATTAGCTGTAGTCGCGTTATTGGCTGGTACAGCAACTACATTTTCTTTAGCAACACCATTATTATCAGCAGCATTAGCAAATGTATTTGATATTTCTATTAGTACTAGGCTTACGTTATTCATATTAATAATTATCGCTTCTATATATACATTAACTATAATTATTGGAATGAAAGGGATATCCTATTTGGCTGGTATATGTGCATATCTATTTTTTGTACTTCTTGCATATATATTGTTTGCAGGAGGAGAAACTGTTTATATTATAGAAACAGGAATTGAATCTATAGGAAACCTTATTCAAAATTTTATAGGTTTAGCTACATATATAGATCCATTGAGGGAAAATTATTTTGCTCAAAATTGGACAATTTTTTATTGGGCATATTGGATGGCATGGTGTGTTGCGACTCCATTCTTTATCGGAAAAATAAGTAAAGGAAGAACAATCAGAAATACCATAATAGGGGGATATTCATGGGGGTTAGCGGGTACATTTACGTCTTTTATTATACTTGGAAACTATGGTTTAGCACAGCAATTAAAACATGGTATTGATATAATAGGAGATATATCAAAAGGTAAGAGCTATGCAGAAGTAATTATAAAGATTTTTGAAACATTACCGTTTCCGAAAATAGCTTTATTAATATTAGCAATTACTATGATAGCATTCTATACAACAACATTTGATGCATTAACAATGGTAGTATCAATTTATTCTTATAAAAAGATCTCTGTAGAAAAGCAACCAGCAAAGAAAATTAGGGTATTTTGGGCAATTTTATTTATAATGTTACCAATTGCATTAATATATGTGAATAATTCTATTAATAATTTACAGTCAGTTGCTATTATTGCTGCTTTTCCAATTGGATTAATAATAATTCTTATTGTTGTAAGTTTTTTAAAAGATATTAAGAATTATTACAATTCTTAATATCTTTTAAAAAACTAAAATTATAATAGTTCGATATATTTTGAATATTGTTAGGCAATTGTTAAATGTTTATTTTCTTTGATAAGGGTAATTTTCCTTATAGAAGGAGAGAAAAACAGATCATTATTTAGAATTCTTTGTAAATTTTCATACATCATTAGATTTTAGACACATTTTAATAAGATTACAGCAGTTTACAATTTTTTATATAAGTTATATTTTGATGATTTCGCATTGAATAAATATTCACTTTTCCTATATTTTGTAGGCAATAAAGTGCATATTTATTACATTTTAGACAGTAAGTCAAGCAAATTTTAAAAAGTTGTAAACTGGTGTAAGATTAAATAAGAGTATGAAAATAGGATGGAAATCAGTATGTAGAGCAATATCAAAATATTGGTCAAGAAATTGGAAAAAAAGGGGTATTATTAATGAAGATATCTGGACAGTTAGAAAAGGTTTCATTTAAAGAAGTCTGATAGAAGTTAGTAGCCATAAATTTTTCTATCCATTTGTATAAAAGTGTTGGTTTAATAGTTTTTTAGCATGGGCGGAGAGAAAATTTATATACAAAAAACAGTAAAGGTAATGGGTTTGGCAATTTAACAATTGCCAATAAAATTTTTAGTAGGGAGACAACAAATGCGTTTTGAACTAACCGCATCGCTGATGTGTGCTAATTATGGTAATTTAGAGAAAGAAATCAGGGAACTCGATGAGGGTGGTATTGACTCGTTTCACATCGATATTA
>ERZ778513.783-NODE-783-length-23111-cov-12.241499_pt1 | contig 23111 bp, 19 predicted proteins | sample MGYA00510345_ERZ778513 | MGnify/ENA primary metagenome ERZ778513 (study PRJEB29527, sample SAMN07138966) | mouse gut metagenome | material: feces | host: mouse | place: China:Nanjing | collected 2016-01-25 ... | reverse complement strand
CGACTTATACCCCAAAATTCGATGTTTTCAAATTTTTGTCATGTACTTAAATAGTGATATTTAAGTTGTTATCTAAATTACACGTCTTATATATTCTATATTGAATCTCGATTGCATAGGATTGTGTGTTGGCAGATACTATCTTTGCGATGTTCAAATCAGAAACGATATAAAAATCGGTTGTTTGAACACGACAGCGAGAAACTCGCGACATGAGTTTTAGTTTTAGAAATGAATTAGGATAGTTTGTCTACACACTTTTATGTGTGACAGGAAAAGATTGATGTTTTAGGTTTAAAATTAGGGGTATTCAATTACCACAAGGCGGACCGCTCGGGAGAACGGTCCGCCTTGCTTTCAGGCATGAGGATAGATTTCATATGCCATAGATTATTTTTGAGAGCTTGCACAATATAATAGAATGAAAATTTGTATCTTTGCACGCGTGCGGTATTACATTAAGGACAATAACATAGACCCGCACGAAGATGTCATATGACTGATCAGAACGGGAAACAACTCGTGCTTGACAAGCGCTATCTGCGCATGGCCCGCATCTGGGCGGAAAACTCTTATTGCCGTAGGCGTCAGGTAGGAGCGTTACTGGTTAAAGACCAGATGATTATATCCGACGGATACAATGGTACTCCGGCCGGATTCACCAATGTGTGTGAGGATGAGGACGGTTCTACCAAACCTTATGTGCTTCATGCCGAAGCCAATGCCATAACAAAAGTGGCTCGTAGCGGCAATTCCAGCGAGGGTTCGACCCTCTATATTACGGCTTCCCCCTGTATGGAGTGCAGCAAACTGATAATACAGGCCGGAATAAAGAGAGTCGTGTTCAACGAGCTCTATCGGCTGTCGGATGGCCTTGACCTTTTGGCAAACGCGGGAGTAGAGTGTATCCATATATCCGAGCTTGACTGATTTTGCATATGTAAATTGATATAATACAGTAATTTAGGCTTAAATATTACATAAAGGAGTATTATCCTGTAGCGTGACGCAGGTCTGCTATACCCTTTGATTCGCATAGAAATGAAACACATAAAAAAGCCCGAAGCGTGGCTTCCTCTGATTATTGCTTCTGCCCTGGCCATAGGCATTGCTGTCGGTGTCGTGCTTAACAGTCGCATGCATCTTAGTCCCGGACAGGAAAAATTGGGAGAAATATTGTCGCTTATCAACAACGATTATGTCGACGAAGTGAGTATCGATTCACTTATCGAGCAGAGTCTTCCCGATCTCATAGCTAATCTTGACCCTCACTCCAACTATATTCCGGCAAAAGACCTCAAGGCGGTCAATGACGAACTTGAAGGGTCGTTCAGCGGCATAGGCATATCGTTTACGATGTTTACCGACACGATTACCGTCAATGAGGTTATACCCGGTGGTCCGTCGGAAAAGGCCGGCATACTCCCGGGCGACCGTATTGTCAGCATTAATGATTCAGTAGTGGCCGGCATGGGTATTGCCCAGACTGATATCGTAAAGCGCCTGCGCGGTATGAAGGGGAGCGTTGTCAAACTTGGCATACGCCGTTCAACCAGCAAAAAACCGCTTACATTTGAAGTAACCCGCGGCGACATCCCGCTCAATTCGGTCGATGCCGCCTACATGATATCGCCTGAGACGGGATATATTAAGGTAAATAAATTCGGACGCACTACCTACGATGAGTTCCTCACCGCGCTCGCCCGGCTTACAGCAAGCGGCGCCGGCAGTTTCATCGTCGACTTGCGCGGCAACGGCGGCGGATTCCTTGAGATGGCCATAATGATGGCCAATGAATTTCTGCCTATAGACTCGCCGATAGTGGAGACCCGAGGACGCCATGAGAGCGAGAACAGCGCCATAGCGAGTGACGGCAACGGGTCGTTTCAGAATGCGGGACTTGTAGTGCTTCTTGACGAATATTCGGCTTCGGCGAGCGAGATTTTTGCCGGAGCCATGCAGGACAATGACCGTGCCTTGATTGTCGGACGCAGAAGTTTCGGCAAAGGCCTCGTGCAGCGTCAGATTACGCTGCCCGACAGTAGTGCCGTACGTCTTACAGTACAGCGTTATTATACTCCGTCGGGACGTTGCATACAGAAGGATTACCGTCTTGGTGAGCGCGGAGCCTATGAGCAGGATATTACCAAGCGCTACGAACATGGCGAGTTTTTCGCCTCCGACAGCATTCATCTCAACAAGGAGGTCGAATATCACACCATCGGAGGACGCAAGGTATATGGCGGAGGGGGCATCATGCCTGATGTATTTGTGCCCAACGACACAGTAGGCATATCGAGCTACTATATTAATGTGCTTAATGCCGGACTTTTGCAGAAGTTTGCATTTCAGTATACCGACCGCCGCCGTGAGACTCTCTCCAAGGCAGCTAATCTCAGCGAACTGTTGCGTCTGCTCCCTTCCGACGACGAATTGCTGCAGCAGTTTGTCTCTTATGCATCGTCCAACGGAGTGCCGGCACGATGGTATTATATCAACATTTCCCACCGTTTGATTGTTAACTACTTGAAAGCCTTGATTGCAAGCGACACTCTTGGCCGTGAGACCTACTATCAGGTAGCCAATACCGACGATACCACTGTGCAGCGTGCATTGCGCGAGCTCACCGAGGGCCGGGCTACAGCTCCGATTACGGCAGGGACCGACAGCCTCGGTGTGCATCCCGTGAGACAAGGCGGTAAATAACAATCTTACCGACAATGAGAAAGGAAGAAATACGTAGCCGCATAAAGGCCCGCAAGGCCATGCTTACCGACGCCGAGCGACAGAGTGCCGCCGACGCTGTGTTCGCAGTTCTGGAGAATTCGGTGGCATTCATGCTTGCCGACAATATACTGCTTTATCATTCGCTCCCCGACGAACTCTCGACCAAAGCGTTCATAGAGAAATGGCACGACCGCAAGAATTTCTTTCTCCCAAGGGTGCACGGTGTCAACCTTGAGGTATTGCCTTACAATAGGAGTTCACTCAGGCTCGGTGCATTCCAGATTGAGGAACCCCAGGGCGACGATGTGCGCGACATATCCTCAATTGAGCTTATCGTGGTGCCCGGAGTGGCTTATGACCGCTGTGGCAACCGCGTAGGCCGCGGAAAGGGGTTTTACGACAGGTTGCTTGCCTCTACCCGTGCCACCAAGGTTGGCGTGGGCTACGATTTCCAGCTTGTCGACGACATTGACAGCGAGCCGCACGATGTGGTGATGGATTTAGTCGTCACCGAGCATGAGATAATAAGAGTGCGCCGCAGGTAGTATGTTGTCATAAGTCTTTCCTGCCGGTATCAGCTATGCCAATCACATTATCATATATATGACTCTTATCCGGACTACCACTTCACTGTCGGCTGTGCTTTTGCAGGAGCCCTCGGTGATACCTGTTATAAACCGTTTCGGCATACGGCTCGGTGTCAGCAACGCTACTGTCGGTCGGATATGCGAAATCCATTCGCTTGACAGCAATTTCGTGCTTGCTATACTTAACACGCTTGTCAACGAAGGGTATTTCCCCGAGAATCTGCTCCGCGGGTGTGGCTGCCATGAGGTAGCCGGCTATCTGGCCAAGGCCGACAATGACTGTCGGCGCACACTTGTGCCTAATGTGCTTGCCCACTTCGGTCGCCTTATGTCGACGGTGTCGGGCGAGAGCAACATGCCTATGATTCACGGAATGGCGCGCCATGCGCTTGCCTCTCTCGACGAGGCTATAGAGTGCGAGCTTACCGAGGTGTTCCCGATGGTGATGCAGCCCGATGCGTCGCGGCAAGCCGATGTATACCGTATGGTAGCACGCCATACCGAGCGTATGTGTGACTGCTGGAGCGAGATTGCCGACTTGCGTAGCATGCTTGTGAATCTTGTCAGCGGAGAGATGGATTCCAATCTGCTGTACGCCGTCATAGTCGCTGTTGGAGCCCTTGAAAACGATCTTCATAAAAACAACCGTCTGCGCAGCCGCATTCTGCTTCCGCTGCTCAGCGAGACAAATCCCTGCGGCGGGGCGGCTGATTCAGGACAATGAGGATAGTGATAGTTACAGCCGATACGGCTCGTGCGGTAGGACTGCGTTGGGTTATCAACCATTATTTTGAACTGGAGGCCAATGTAGTCGCTCCCATAGCGTCGGTTGCCTCGGAAATTGACGATTCCGACACCGGTGCCACCGTATATATGGTTGATGCCGACGTGTGGTGTTCCATGGCTGATTTCTTCATACCCCGGCGTCAGCGCACAATAGTCATCGGCACACGTGCCGGCATGTTTTCTACAGTACAGAGCGAAGGCGATATGGTAGAGGAGTTGCGCAGTCGTATTGACGGTATGAGTGCGATTGCTGTCGAGCAGTCGCTGCCCGGCCTGTCTCACCGTGAGGTCGAGGTATTGCGTCACATCGCGCTCGGACATCTCAACAAGGAGATTGCCGACGCTCTCGGTATAAGCATAAACACAGTGTTGTCGCATCGCAAGAACATCACGGCGAAACTCGGCATACGCTCGGCTTCAGGTCTTAGTGTGTATGCGATGATGAACGGCTATCTCTCACCCGTGGAGATACAATGATATATTGTCGCTTTCACGTATTGTTGTCTGTTGACATCAATATGTGCGGTGGATGATGTAGTCGAATATCGATATGAAAGCCGTGCGTGTAGGCGACTCGGGGAAATATGATATGATGTCGACAGCCTCGTCGCGCAGACGCTGCATTGTGGCATACGCGTAGTCGATGCCTCCAGCCCGCCGGGCATATTCTATCAAGGTATCAATTTCTTCGGAATTCAGCTCGTCGCGGCGCACGAGTTCGTTCATTGCCGCGCAATCATCTATGTCAGTGCGGTGGAGCGCATAAAGGAGCGGCAGGGTCACTTTGCCCTCGCGCAGGTCGTTGCCTGTCGGTTTGCCGAGGTCGTGGCTGTCAGGGAAATAGTCGAATATGTCGTCGCGTATCTGAAATGCCAGTCCTATCAGGCGGCCGAACTGCTCCATCCTTTCGGTATCTTCACGTGGCGCTTCGGTGGCTATCGCACCCATACGCACGCATGCCACAAACAAAGAGGCTGTCTTGTTGTCGATTACCTCCATATAGGCTTCCTCCTCAAGGTGATGGTTGCGGGCCTTGTTTATCTGGTCGATTTCGCCAAGCGACAACTGTCGGCCGAGCGCGCCGATTGTCGATGCGATATCAAGGTTTCCGGTAAGTAGAGCTTCCTGCAGGGCCATGCTGACAAAGAAATCTCCGACGAGTACAGCGATATGGTTGTCCCAGATGGTATTGATTGTGGGGCGGCCTCGGCGCAGTGGGGTCTCGTCTACAACATCGTCATGAATGAGCGAGGCATTGTGCAGCATCTCGATTGCGGCGGCGCCATGAAGCGCTGTGCCGTTGATGCCTCCGAACAGCTTGGCGCTCAGGAGTACCATCACGGGTCGTATCTGCTTCCCTTTGGTGGTGAGATAGTTGGAGACAATCTCGTTCATGAGCGGGTTGGAGGTATGAAGCGCATGTCGCATGCGCTCGTTTAGCTCCTTCAACTCGGGAGCTATGGAGTGGAGTATGTCTTCAAATGCGGTCATTGAGGCAAATTGTGGTACAAAATTAGTAAAAGTCTTAAATTCTTTATACTTTTATCGTCAAATAATGAATGGACAATCGTAAATACCTCAGGATATGACCGACAAAAAACTGTTTCTCCTCGACGCTTACGCCCTGATATATCGTGCATACTATGCTCTTATACGAGCTCCCCGCATTACATCGCAGGGGATGAACACATCTGCTATATTCGGCTTTGTCAATACTCTCGACGAGGTCCTGAAAAAGGAGAATCCATCGCATATTGCGGTGTGTTTTGATCCGTCGGGCCCTACTTTCCGTCATGAGATGTATGAGGCCTACAAGGCGCAGCGCGAAAAGCAGCCGGAGGATATCACTCGCTCGGTGCCATATATAAAGGATATAATACGCGCATACGGCATACCGGTGGTCGAAGTGCCGGGATATGAGGCCGACGACGTGATAGGCACTCTCTCGCGCAATGCCGAGCGTGATGGGTACACTACATATATGATGACACCCGACAAGGATTACGGACAGCTTGTCACCGACCGGGTGTTTATGTACAGGCCTTCGGTGCGCGGCGCCGATATCGAAATCAGAGGCCCCAAAGAGGTCTGCGCCAAATATGGCATAGACACCCCGGCTCAGGTGATTGATCTGCTTGCGCTCGAAGGTGATGCCGTCGACAATATTCCCGGCTGTCCGGGTGTCGGCGAAAAGACCGCAGCCAAGCTAATCGGGGAGTGGGGCAGTGTCGAGAATCTGCTTGACCACACCTCACAGCTCAAAGGGGCCATGCAGAAACGTATAATCGAAAATGCCGAGCAGATACGCTTTTCAAAAATTTTGGCCACGATTAAGACCGATGTTCCCGTCGATATTAGTATAGATGCCCTAAAGCGGGGTATACCCGACACTTCGGAACTGGCACGCATATATGGTGAGCTTGAGTTCCGCACTTTCCTTAAGCGTCTTAACGATGTCGCGGCCGATACGGCTGTGGCCGCTCCCAAAGTGGAGGCCGAGGGTGTGATGGGCTCTCTTTTTGACATGCCGCAGGTTGCCGAAAATCAGACCGGCATTGATGTTGCGCGCTTCGATGAGACTACAGCCAGCTACCGCACTCTTGACTCTGTGTCCGAGGTAGAGAGATTTGTGGGTTCACTGCAGGGGGTGGCGCAGATTGGTGTGGCGTCATATGCCACGGGAGAGTGTGATATGACTTCACGTTGGCACGGAATAGCTGTCGCTACCTCGCCGGGAAACGCGGTGTATATCGTGCTGCCGGGTGACGCTGAGCAGCGCCGACAGATGGTGACGGCTATTGCTCCATTGTTTCAGAGCGCCACTACCGTTGTTGTCAGCCATGATGTGAAGCGTGAGATGATACTTTTGCGCCGCGAGGGGGTGATGTTCACGGCTCCATATTTCGATACCGGCATAGCACATTATCTTCTTGAGCCGGAGATGAATCATGCCTTGCCGCGCCTTGCCGCAGCAATGTTGGCCTATCATACTTTGGACTACGATAATGAGTCGCGCCTGTCAAAGAAAGGAGAGATGCTTCCCGCAGGCGAGGAGGCAAAACGCTTGTGTGAGATGGCCGATGTCACTTTGCGCCTTCATCGTCCGCTCCTCGACAGGATTGACAGCGACGGGTTGCGTCATCTGATGGATGATATTGAGCTGCCGCTGGTTGGTGTGCTTGCCGACATGGAGTGGACAGGCGTGCGTATCGACGTGCACGCTCTGGCCGAATTGCAGCGCCGTTTCTCCACACAGTTGCGTGCAATGGAGGAGGAGGCTTACAGGCTTGCCGGAACGACATTCAACATTGCGTCGCCTTCGCAGGTCGGAGAGGTGCTTTTCGGACGTCTGCAGCTCGACCCTAAGGCCAAACGCACTAAAAAAGGCGGATATTCCACCACCGAGGAAATCCTCGACAAATACCGCGATGCCCACCCGCTGGTAGGACTGATACTTGATATACGCGGACTCCGCAAGCTGCTCACCACCTACATCGAGGCACTCCCGGCGATGATAAACCCGGCTACAGGCAAGATACACACAACATATAACCAGACTGTTACAGCCACAGGCCGTATCTCATCGGCCAATCCCAATCTACAGAACATACCTATCCGTACCGACAACGGACGCGAGATACGGCGCGCGTTTATAGCCGACCCGGGCTGTGTGTTCATGAGTGCCGACTATTCGCAGATTGAACTTCGCGTAATAGCTGACATATCGGGCGACAAGGATATGATTGATGCATTTGTGAGCGATGTCGACATACATCAGGCCACGGCCGCGAAGATTTATCACGAGAGCCTCGAGAGTGTCACTCCCGAGCAGCGAGCCAAGGCTAAGACCGCCAATTTCGGAATCATCTATGGTATATCGGCATTCGGACTCGCACAGAGGCTGCGTATTCCGCGGGCCGAGGCCAAAGAGCTTATCGACGGATATTTCCGCACCTATCCACATATCAGGGAGTATATCGCAGAGTCCATCGAGAAGGCTAAGAGTCAGGGCTACGTAACCACCATAATGGGGCGCAAGCGCATGCTTCCGGATATTAATTCGGCCAATGCCGTAGTGCGCGGATATGCCGAACGCAATGCTGTCAACGCGCCGATTCAGGGCTCTGCAGCCGACATCATAAAGGTGGCCATGATTAGTGTCGCCCGCCACTTCAGAGAGCGAGGGCTTAAGTCGCGTATGATAATGCAAGTACATGACGAATTGATATTCAACATTGTGCCTGAAGAGCTGGCTGAAGTGCAGGAGATAGTCACTGCCGACATGATGGGCGCCTACAAAGGGAAAGTGCCTCTTGAAGTCTCCTCAGGCGTAGGACACAACTGGCTTGAGGCTCATTGACGTCGCGGCTACATGCTGTCATGAAACTGCGTGCTGTCATATCCTTTCTGGCAATAATATTTTCCGTCGTTGGCGTCTGTACTGAGATTGTGCGCCATCATTTTGGTGTGGCCGACGGGCTGTCGAATGAGCGCGTGCGCCACATTATGCAGGACTCCAACGGATACATATGGATTGCCACATGGTCGGGAGTTGACCGTTTCGACGGATACAGTTTCATCAATTTTCGCACCTACGCCGACGATTCCGTGCGCCTCGATCATTGTATCATAGATTCCGATGTATTCCGCGGACGTGTTTTGACAGTTTCGATGAAAAACGGTATCTTTGCAGGAAGATATGGAATTTCAGCTACAAGCAACAGACGCCCTGAGCAATGCGCGCGCGGGGCTTATAACTACCGACCATGGCCGGATTGAGACTCCCGTGTTTATGCCTGTTGGCACAGTTGGGAGCGTAAAGGCTGTGCACCAGCATGAGCTGCGCGAGGATGTCAACGCCCAGATTATTCTCGGCAATACGTATCACCTCTATCTCCGCCCCGGCACAGAGATACTCCGACAGGCCGGCGGTCTGCACAAATTCATAGGATGGGAGCGCCCGATACTTACCGACAGCGGCGGCTTCCAGGTGTTCTCGCTATCTTCCAACCGTAAACTCAAGGAAGAGGGCGCATATTTCCGCAGCCATATCGATGGCTCCAAGCATCTGTTCACACCTGAAAATGTAGTAGATATAGAGCGTATAATCGGCGCAGACATAATGATGGCTCTTGACGAGTGTCCTCCCGGCACTGCCGAATACGATTATGCAAAGAAATCGCTCGGCCTTACAATGCGCTGGCTTCAGCGTGGCTGGAAGCGCTATAAGGAGACCGAGGGACTTTATGGTTACCGTCAGGCATATTTCCCTATCGTGCAGGGTTGCACATATCCCGACCTGCGCCGTCAGGCCGCCCGTGAGGTGGCCGAGCTTGGCGCCGACGGCAACGCTATCGGAGGCCTCGCTGTGGGTGAACCCGCCGAGGTGATGTACGATATGATTGATATCGTTAATGAGATATTGCCCGCCGACCGTCCGCGCTATCTGATGGGAGTGGGTACCCCCGCCAACATTCTTGAGGCCATTGAGAGAGGTGTCGATATGATGGACTGCGTGATGCCTACCCGCAACGGTCGCAACGGAATGCTCTTTACCCGCCACGGCGTGATGAACATGCGCAACAAGAAGTGGGCCGACGACTTCTCTCCGCTACAGGAGGATGGCCCGAGCTATGTCGACCGGGCATACTCTAAAGCGTATGTGCGCCATCTGTTTGCATCGCAGGAGATACTCGGCATGCAGATAGCGTCGATTCATAATCTTGCTTTCTATCTGTGGCTCACACGTGAGGCCCGTGCCCATATCCTTGCCGGCGACTTCAAGCAGTGGAAGGCAGAGATGCTCGAGTGTGTGACACGTAAACTGTAACCGAAAACAGCCGGATTTATGAAGAAACCGTTTAAGATTCTCGACCTGTACATTATCAAGAAGTTTCTTGGCACATACTTCTTCGCCATACTTCTGATTCTGGCCATCACGGTGATGTTTGACATCAACGAGAAACTTGACTCGTTTCTGAAGGCGCCGATACATGCCACTATCTTCGATTATTTTCTCAACTTCCTCCCATATTTCGCCAATCAGTTCAGCCCGCTGTTTACATTCATTGCGTGTATCTTCTTTACCTCGAAATTAGCTGACAATTCAGAGATTATCGCAATGCTTTCGTCGGGTGTGAGTTTCCGCAGGCTTATGCGCCCTTATATCGTGTCGGCCGCAGTGATTGCGGCTCTTACGTGGGTGCTTGGCGCGTACATAATACCTCCGGCCAATGTGAAGCGCATAGAGTATACCAACACGTATGTTAAAAACAAACGTGTCGACTATGGGAGCAACATCCAGATGATGGTGGCGCCGGGCGAGATAGCCTATATGAGCCGCTATGACAACACTACGCGCACTGGCTACCGGTTCTCGCTCGACAAGTTTGACGGAAAGCGCCTTGTGTCGCGCCTTACAGCCAATACCATACGCTGGGACTCACTCTACCACTGGCAGGTGCGCGACTATATGATACGCGATATCGACGGCATACGCGAGCATATAAAGCGCGGAAGCCGCCTGGACACGATGATTCCGTTTGAGCCGCGCGATTTCCTCATATCAAAGAATGACCAGGAGACGCTTACTTCGCCCCAGCTGCAGGAGTACATAGCGCGGCAGAAGGAGCGTGGTGTGGCCAATATCGAGGCTTTTGAAATCGAGAACGAGCGCCGCTACGCGATGTGTGCTGCGGCATTTATCCTTACTGTCATCGGCATGACTCTGTCGTCGAAGAAGGTAAAGGGCGGCATGGGCATCAATATCGGCATCGGCCTTGTGTTGAGTTTTAGCTACATTCTGTTTATGACAGTCACTTCGACATTTGCCATCTCGGGATATACGTCGCCGTTAGTGGCCATGTGGATTCCCAATATGATATATATTGTAATTGCGATAGTGCTTTACCGGCGTGCATCGGCAGGGTAAGGCGCGTAAACAGATACACACACATCGAGGCCCGCGACGTATCATCCATTGTCGCGAGCCTCGATGTGTGTATCTGGATGGAGTGTGTCAGATGCGGTCGAGCACGGTGGCGATGAGATCGCGCACGGCTGTCTTGTAGTTGGGAGTCGCCTGAGTGGACACTCGGTTGGCGATTATCGAGCACACGGTCATGGCGCGATGTCCCATGAGCAGAGCGAGTCCCTGGAGGGGCGCCGACTCCATCTCGTAGTTTGTCACCGGCTCCCCTTTGTAGCGGAATGCCTCGATGCGGCTGTTGAGGTCGGGGTTGGCCAGCGGCAGTCGCAGTTCGCGTCCCTGCGGTCCGTAGAATCCGACAGCTGATATCGTATGTCCGCGTACCATGTCGTCGCGGCCGATTTGCTCTACGAGTTCTTTGTCGGCCGGCACTACATATGGTGCCGCCCACAGCGGATTCCATCCCACATATTCACAGAATGCTTTCTCGTAGTCGAGGTCCGACACACTGTTGCGTCCGGCGTAGTAGTTGAGCACTCCGTCAAATCCTATGGAGTGGGCCGCGATTACCGGAGTGCCCACGATGAGTTCGGGCTGAAGGGCGCCTGAGGTGCCGATGCGCACAAGAGTGAGTGTGCGGTGGTGCGGTTTCACCTCGCGTGTGGCGAAGTCGATGTTGGCGAGAGCGTCGAGCTCGTTGAGCACGATGTCGATATTGTCGGGTCCGATGCCGTGGCTTATACACATAATCGGTTTGCCCTTGTATGTGCCGCCGATGGTGTGGAACTCACGGGATGATACCTCGAATGTCTTTGTGTCGAAGAACGATGCCACCATGTCGACACGCGCCGGGTCGCCGACAAGGATTATGCGGTCGGTAAGCTGTTCGGGCAGTAGGTGGAGGTGGAATATTGAGCCGTCGGGATTGATAATCATCTCGGAGGCTCCGATGCGGCGTGGTGATGTCATATATTGGAAAACAGTTGGATTTTGGTTAATAAATATATTGTATATAACGCTCTTGTGAGCAAAAGAGATTACAGTAGAGTGAATGTCAGCGTGCGGGACGATATTTGCCTCCAGGATAGGTGAGTATATGTCCGGCAAATTCAAGCGACATGAGCATGGCCATCAGTTGCGACACCGGAATCGACAGGTCGACACACATCTGGTTGAGCGACCCTTCGCCCGACGCATGCAGATAGTCGATTATACGCTCTTCGTCGGGAGAGAGGAGTGGCAGGGATGGCTGTACGCCTTCCTGCCTGTCGGGTATGGCTTCCCATCCCATTGCTGCTATGAGGTCGTCGGCACATGTGATCAGCGCGGCCTGGTTGCGAGCAATCAGAGCGTTGCATCCACGGCTGTAGGTGTCGGATATGCGTCCGGGAAGCGCCATCACATCGCGCGAGTACGACATGGCTATTGAGGCGGTGGCGAGTGCGCCACCACGTTCGGCCGATTCGGCTACGACCACACAGTCGGCCATACCGGCCACAATGCGGTTGCGGGCTATGAAGTTGCCGCGATGAAGTGTGTCCTGCGATGCATATTCGGTCAGCATGGAGCCCCCGGCGCGAAGTATCTCGGCGGCTGTACGGCGATGGGCGGCGGGATACAGGGTGTTGAGTCCATGGGCCAATACGGCGACTGTAGGAATCCCGGCGTGGAGTGCGGCGCGGTGAGCTGTGATATCTATGCCGTAGGCGAGTCCGCTGACGATTACAGTGTCGGGGCCGAGCTTTGCGGCGAGGTCGGATACGAGATTTTCGACGAACGCGATGCCGTAGGGTGTAGCGCGGCGTGTGCCTACAATACTGATTATGTGTGGCGCGTTAAGCGACGTTTCGCCGAGGGTATAGAGGAGTAAGGGCGCGTCCTCGCATTCGGCCAGCCGTGCCGGGTAGTCGCTGTCGGTGAAGTATAGGGGCTTGACTCCGGATTTCTGCATGAATGACAGTTCGGCCTCCGCAGCCTCTGCCAGAGTGCGGCGATAGCCCGCGGCAATCATGGCGGCAGGCAGACAGGGCATGCGCGATGATAGTTCTTGCGCCGAGAGACTGAAAAAAGCCTCTTCGGAGTCGACATGCTGCAATATCTTTTCGGCCACAGAGGGATTTATCCCTTTTATGCGGCTGAATGCGATACGGTATATGGTTGTTCTGTCGGTCATGGCAATGGCGTGGGGTAGTGAGGAGTGGCTGATAGGGGAGGAGGTGTCAGAGATAGGCTTTGAAGAATCCTGCCAGTTCGTCGCCGCGTGTAAGGCGTCCGTTGAGTGTCGACACACAGCTCACCTTGCCTGACACCACGAGTTGTCCGTCGGCGTTGTATATGTCCTGGATGAATATGAAGCGGGCTCCCTTGCGGGTGAGGTTGAGGCAGCTGAGAAAGCGCTCGCCGAGGTGGAGGGGGGTGCGATAGTCGATTTCGACACGGTTGAGCACAGGGTCTATCCCTTGTGCGTGCATCTGCGCGAACGACATCCCGGCATGCTCGCAGAATTCATGGCGGGTATGCTCGAAATAGTGGAGATATATGGCATTGTTCACTATACCTTCGGCATCGACTTCATAGTCGCGGACCTTCATCGGGAGGGTAAATATATATTTCTGTTGCATGGGTATTCACGGTTACTACACAAATTTATGAAAAATAGACGAGACGATGAAAAGGTTGTTTCACATTATATAAGTTTTATTGAACTGCATCCCTGCAACCATGGTGAGATGCATAGTGTTTTAGTAGTGGTAGAAGTTGTTAGATACTGTGAAAGCAGGACATGGTACAACAGGTCCTGCGGCCTACAGCGCGGCGGCCTTTAACCCTTGCCGACGCGGTCTGCAATTTCAGCCACAGGACCACTGGAAATATGGTAATTCTCCGGTACGTATCCGATGTGAGGACGTGTGCCGGAGTTTTTTTGCCGGGATATTGTCTATTTTGCGGGGTGTACGGTAAGCGTAAGCGGCTGGAGAGTGAATCCGTTGGCTACGGGTGTGATAACGACTGTGGCCATACTGTCAAGCTGCGTCAGCATCCTCACGGTTACGTCAATCTTCCCTTCTTCTCCGGGCTTGAGGAGGTAGCGCTCGGGAATGTCGATTATCAGTCCGGCAGGGATTACTGCGGATGCCGCGCTATCATAGAGGCGATTGCCTTTGGTCTCTCCGGAGTTGATCTGGAATGTGAGATTGAGGGTTCCGGTAGAGTTGTTGCCGAATGAGAGCGAGCGGGTGCGTGTCGTACCTTGCGGCACTGTTCCGAAATTCATCACTTTGTATTCCATCAGCAGCCCGTGGCCGTAGTCGTAGCGGTATTTTTCGGTAAGCGGGTGGATACCTGGCGTTACATCGCCTTTTACCCATATGCGGTTGTATCTGTTGTCGGTGGAGAATACGACAATCTCTTTGCTGAAATGGCCCGGACGGTAGTCGGGGTCGAATGTCACGTCGACATATCCGGTGCGCCCCGGGAGCACCGGGCGGCGAGATACTTCGGCATGCACGCAGCTGCATCCCGAGCGTGCGCGCACGAGAGTCACTGTGTCGCGTCCGGTATTGGTGAATACAAAGCGGTGAGTCACCTTGCCGTCGGTCTCGCCTATGGTGCCGAAGTCATATATCTTTTCGTCGAAACGCACCGATTCGTTGAGGGGCTGGGCAATAGCCGGCGGCCATATGGTGATGAGCATGGTTATTAGTGTGGTGAGGAGTCGCATGGTGAGAGACATTGTCATTGATGATTGAGAAAGGGAGCAGACCCGGGGTTGTGCCGGAAGCTGCTCCCTTTCGGAAAGAGTAGTTATTATGAGTGTTTAACCAGTGGGTCTAAGCCGGCATGGATTATTCATAGGCCCAGAACTCGGCCATAGCCTGTCCCTCGCCTGTGCCGCCATAAAAAGAGTGGGAAGTGAGGCGTACATAGCGCATCTGGAAAGGTGCCCAGAACGCGAATGCGCAGTTGCGGCTAAGTCGGCTCCAGGTGCGGGTGCCCTGTACGGTCCATTCTTCTCCGTCGACACTTGTCTCTATTGTGCCGTCTTTAATCGCGTAATAGTTGCCGAAGTAGTTGATCTGCACGCTGCTCAGTGTGTAGACTTTGCCGAGGTCGAAGGTGGTGATTACTTCCTCGTTGGTAGCATCGGCATGGTTGGGGACGAAGTACGCATAATTGTTGTTGTTGCCGTCGAAGAGTTTGTCGGTGCAATCGGCGCCGGCGCCGGTGGCGGGAACATAGTACGATGCGGTCCAGTCGGTCTTGTCGGTAATCTGTGTGCCTGTAGCTTGTGTGGCCGACTCGTTGACCATACCTGCCTTCACGTCAGTGAGCACACCGATGTAGGCGCATCCTACCGACCGGCTCGGTGTTGCACCCGAGGCCGACGAGATTCTGATAGGAAGGAGGTAGGCCTTTTCGGTAAGTTTCGACCAGTCGGCGTTGGCTGTATTTACAGTCACGGCAATCTTGTCGTCCGAACGGTTTTTACCGGCGGGGATAGTCAGGGTGTTGGATGCGAGAGTGACTGTGATTCCGGCATCGGCAGGAATTGTCGCGTAGCCGGGCACCGACATGTCGGGGGCGACTTCGAGAGTGACCTGCATGTCGGACGGAGCGTCTTTGGTACACATCACGTCGATTTCGATATCGCCCGGTTCTTCCATCACCACCGGTCCTGTAGGAGTATGATATAATACATAGGTGAATGAGTTCTTGGGCATTCCCTCGGGGAAGTAGCCTGCGATGTTGACGTAAACGAGTGTGTCGGGGTTGCCTACCACATCGTATGTATCGTCATCGCCGCATGAGGTCATGGCAACAGAGCCGATGGCCAGTGCGCATATGCCTAAAAGATATTTTGTTTTCATTGTTGGATTGCGATGATTGTGTTAATTATTCAGCACACTTGTTATTGTCGTCGTTGACCCAGTTGATAGCTCCTGCTGCTTCGGGAGTGGCCACCATTACGCCGTTCTCACTCTTGTCGCGGCTTGTATTGGCCCAGTCCATGTCGTATCCGTGGCCTGTGGCGTCGTGGAAAATAGAGCCGGAACCTTCGTTGAACTTCCAGTAGGCCACGAGACCTTCAGAGCCTGCGTCGACACCACATGTACCGAGTTTGATTTCACCCGGAGAGAGCGCACGGTTCCATACGCGCATCTCGGCTATACGGCCGTTGAAGCGCTGGCTGGCAGGATATCCGCCACCCCATGACATGCCGAGCTCGATACGCTGGAAGTGGATTGGGTCGGTACCGCTGTAGGAGCCTTCGGTGTCCTTGTTGCCGTCGATATACATCGTGAGGTTGGAGCCGTCGAATGTAAATGACAGGAGATACCAGCGGTTGGTGTCGAACAGAGTGTTGGAGACGATATTGCCGCCGGGACATACCCACTGGAGAGAGCGTGCGGGCTTGCCGTTCTCTGAGAAGCGGAGCATCGATGAGTTGCTTTCATCCTTTGCGGTGAACGAGCAGAGGCGTGTCGGGTTGCCGTTGCCGTTCTGGTTGTAGTTGAGACCCCATACTTTGAGCTCATATGTAAATCCGCCGCTCATGTCGACCATCTTGCTGTCGTCGAATATGAAGTTGGAGTACATGGTGGGATTTGCGATATCAAGAGCCGTGAACTGTAGGATGCGTGCTATCTGGAGGTAGGCGGTGCGCTGTGCCGCAAGGATTTCAACACCACCGGCATCCACGATTGTGACGGGGATGAGGTAGGTGCGGCCTTCCTCAAAATCCTCGGTGCTGACCATACGTACCTGAAGTGCGTCGGAGAATGATTTTCCGGCAGGAATCACGGCCTGGTCGTTGACGAGCTCTGCCGCACCGTCGGGGATGGGGAAGTAGGATGTCTGGTGTTGGCGGTTGTATTCATCCACTTTCGAGGGGTCGATGGCCACCTTTACCGTGAGGTCGCGGTCGAGCGGAGCGACGAGCGAGACTGAAACATTCTCGGACGTGGGGGTATCCTCGACAACGAATTTACGAATGGGATCGACATCGGTGCCCGACATGAACGCGAGGTTCTTGTCGTAGTCGAATTTGTCGCCTTCGGAGTTGCATGCAGTCAGCGCGAAAGCCGCAGCAGCAAACAGTATCGAGCGATGTAATATAGTAGTTTTCATTTTCTTGTCAGTGATTGATTAGTAGGGAACAGCAGGATTCATAATCTGTATGGCCTGGCGGAAAGCATTGTAGGGTATGCCTGACACGTCGAGGAAATTGTCGTCGAGATAGTAGACACCGCATCCGCCTTTGCGACGACCGTCGCCCGGCTCCCACTTGGCGTACTCAAGGAGCATGCCGTTGTGGCCTGTCGGGCCGAAACCTTTACCGAACTGCTCGCAGAAAATCTGCTTTTCAATCGGGTAGTTGGACGAGGGGTGGAGTCCGCCGGTCTGGTCGGAATAGGCCTGCTGCACGAAGTAGTCGCAGTAGGGTTCGCAATCAGATCCGGGCTGGGCCGAGTAGTAGTCGACGATGAGTAGCATGTCGGGATTCTGACCCATCGGTCCCCAGTACTGGCCGAGAATCTTCACGAGGCGGAATATGTTGGTCTCATCCCAACCCTCGTAGTCGATATCCACACCGTTGAGGCCTGCATCGTTGACCTGCTTCATAATCCAGCGTGCATATGCTTCCATTACGTCGTCGGATACGTTGGAGTCTCCAGCCATGTCGTATTGAACGCCGTCTACCTCGAATTTGTGGCGGTAGTGCGACGCGTCGGCGTGCATCACGAAGCGTGTGCCGAGTTTCTCCTGGCAGTATTTCATGTCCTTGTATGCAACGGGGTGGGTGTCGGGCATCGGCACGGCCATCCAGAGGTTGACGATATCGATTGAGTCGGGGAGGCCGATGAGACGTTCGCCGAGCGACGCCGGATCCTTGAATCCGACAGCGCCTTCTACAGGAGCCCATGCCGCATAGTAGGCAAAGCTGACCTCATGGTCGCTCTTCTTGAAATCGCGGATATTCTTGAAGTAGGTTTCGTCGAAGGTGTAGGGCTTCTGCACGTCGATGTTCTCTACATCGGTGTCGCACGATGTGAGGGCTGCTGCGCCTGCCATCATAGCTACGAGACCATATATCTTTATATTCATAGTGATATTACTTTTTCTAATGGATTATAGAATAAGGGTGGAATCAGAAGCGGGTGTTTTTGTCCCACCATGTGCGTGTGCCGGCATTGTCCGATCCGCCGAGAGCCTGCACGCCGAGAGCCACGCCTGCGGCATTGTTCTGACGTTCCTGGAGGCAGAATGGGAGACGACGTGGACCGAGCTCTGACTTGACTACGTTGCCTGAGCCGTTTGTCTTGGCGTCGATGAGGTCGGGATAGCCGGTGCGGCGTACTTCGGCCCATCCTTCAGCACCGTTGGGGAAGAGGGATATCCATTTCTGTGTGGCTATACGCTCAAGTTTGCCCTCGAAGTTGGCCGAGGCATCCCATGCGGGAGTCACTCCGTTGGTTGTGAAGGTGTAGCTGTAGCCTGACACGGGGTCGGAGTATCCTGTGATTGTGTTGGTGCTCGACAGGTAGTTGCCTATTGATGCACCGCTCTCCTCCATCGAGGCTTTTACGCCGGCTTCGTAGAATGACTGCGGGTCGCCGAATTCGGGCCAGCGGAGTGCAGCCTCTGCGCGAAGGAAGAAACTTTCGGCTGCGGGCATCCATACGACGGGAGTGTTGTACTTGGTGACGTTGAAGTGGGAGCACTTTGTCTGGTAGTCAGACAGGTTGCCGGTGATGCCGAGGGGCACTCCATGGTAGTCGCCGTCGACAGCGGTGAAGTAGGCCGAGCAACGTGGGTCGCCGAGCTGCTTCATGATTTCCACGATTGAAGCGCCTACGCGTGTGTCGCCTTCGTTGAACTCATAGTCGATTACGTAGAGCGGATTCTCATACTGCTGAAGTTCCTGGCGGAGTTCGGCACGCTGTGTCTTGGTCTCGATGAATCCGATGGTGTTTTCCATCGATTTCTTAACCTCGGCTTTTGCAAGGTCGGGGTTGGCGTATACGACACGGAGTGCAAGACGCATACGCAGTGTGTTGGCAAAGCGTATCCAGCTCTCGGTGTTGCCGCCGTATACGAGGTCGTAGTCGGGAAGTATCTCAGTGCCTCCGCCCACATAGTAGGCCGTGAGGTCGTCGATAGCGTCGCCGAGTTCGGAGAAGAAGAGGTTGTAGACAGCCTCCTGCGAGTCGTAGTCGGTAGTGCTTCCGTAGTTTACGTAAGGAATCGGGCCGAATGTGTCGGCTATGGGCGACATGCCGGCAACCTTTACGATATTGGCGATGGCGAGCACCTCGGAGTTGTTCTGCTCCTTGGCGAGCTTGCTTACCTCGAGCCAGGGCATCATTATGCCGGTGTATGCTTCGTTGAATGTGGAGTTGATCCACTGGTCGTTCATCACATACTGCTGGTGGGTTTGGAACGCACCGAGTGTCGAGCCGGCATATCCTGCAAAGAGGTCGTGGGAAAGATTGCGGCTAATCTGATAGTCGGAGCTGAGTTTGCCGCCGAGTGCCACGAGGATGACACGTGTCTGCATCTGCTGGATGAAGGCTCCTGTCTTCAGGTTGTCGACCTTCATCATGTCCTCGGTCACGCCGTTGGGGTTGATGTTGTCCTCCATATCGATACACGATGAAGCGAGCAGCGACAGGGCGAGAGTGGCAACCGGAAATATTTTAGTATATTTCATGAGTTTTCGATTGTTGGGATTAATTAAAACTGTACTTTAACCGAGAATCCGAGTGTGCGGAGGCTCGGGCTCATAAAGTTGTCGATACCCTGCATGTAGGTGCCGGTAGAGGCTGTAAGCTCGGGGTCGTAGGGAGCCTTTCTGTAGAAGAAGAAGAGGTTCTTGCCGATGAGCGACACGTTGAGGCCCTTTACAAATCCGCCCCACTTCTGTACGGGGAAGTCGTAGCCGAGGGTGAGCTCGCCGAGGCGTACGTTGGTGGCAGAGTAAACGTACCATGCACCGATACCGCCGCTCTGTCCGGCCGAGCCGACTTTCTGGTAGAAGTCCTGAGCGGGGATGGGACGTCCGTTGATTATGACACCGCCGTTGAGACGTGCATCCTCGGTCTGCTTGGAAGCACCGTAGTAGTCGAGTACGGCCTGTGTCTGGGAGATGCCGATACCGCCTACGCGGGCAGTGATGAGGAATCCGAGGTTGATGCCTTTGTAGTGGAGGTCGTTGCCCCAGCCGAGATTGTACTTGGGAGAAGCGTTGCCGACTTTAATCCACTGGTCGGGCTGTGTTGTAACTGTCTGGTCAATGGGATTGACGTGGATGTAGCCGTGCTCGTCGGTCTTGAGAGTGTTGACATAGATGTCGCCGATAGAGCCGCCCTTGGTAACACGAGTCTGATACATGGATGTCGATGCCATAATCATCTCGGTGAGGGGTGCGGGTTCGCCGGTGATGGGGTCAACGTAGTCGGATGCGAGGTCTTTTACCGTGTTGCGGTTAATCGAGTAGTTGAGGTAGGTGGTCCAGGAGAGATCGCCCCATGTGTTGGAGAAGCGTGCCGAAAGCTCGATACCCTTGTTGTCGACGCGGCCTCCGTTGAAAATCTCGGATGTGTAGCCGGTAGAGGGAGCGAGCTGACGCTCGAAGAACTGGTTTAGAGTACGCGAGTAGTAGAAAGTAGCGTCGAGACGGAACTTGCTGTCGAACATCGCGAGGTTAAGACCTGCTTCCCATGCTTTTGTGCGTTCGGGCTTCAGGTTGCTGTTGGGACGGCGTGTGACAGTGGTGACTGCACCGTCCTTGATTTCATACGTGGGATTAGCGATGAATACTTCAGGGGCATTACCTACTTCGGAGTATGATACACGTACCTTGGCGAAGTTGAGTATGCGGCTCTGCATGCCGAGGATGTCGGTGACAATACCTGAGAGACCTACCGAGGGGTAGAAGAACGAGCTTGTCGATGTGCCCTTGAATGTCGACGACCAGTCGTTGCGTGCTGAGAGGTCGAGGTAAACTTTCGACTGGTATCCGAGCTGCATTGTGCCGAATACGGCGCGCTTTTTCAGATGAAATCCGTCCTGACGGGCGAGGTCGCGTCCGGCGAAGTCGACGTTGGCGAATGTGAAGAGGTTGGCAACGGTCTTGAGCTGTCCGCCGAAATAGTCGTTCTGGTAGTCGGTGTTCTCGAAGTTGGCTCCGGCGTTGACCATCAGGTTGAGGTTGCGGTCGAAGAGGTACTTGTTGATTGATGCAAGGAACTCGCCGTATACCTGCTGGTTGGTGATAGCCTCCTTGGAGTAGAAACCGTACTTAGATGCGTACTGGGTGTTGGTACCGGCGTCGAATTTACGTTCGCGCGACTCGTTGGCGCGGTCGATTTTGGCGCGTGCGGTGACATTGAGCCAGTCGGTGAAGTCGTAGCGGAACTGAGCGGAAGCCGTGTAGCGGTTCTTCTTGTTGGGCATCTCGATGTTCTCTGTAATCCAGTAGGGGTTCATGAGAGCCATTGTAGAAGAGTAGGGGAAGTATTCGTCCATGAGTCCACGTCCGGGGTTCCAGCGCTGGTAGGCCTGCATCTTGGAGAAATCTTCGCCTGCGGGGAAGAGGTAGAGCGACACGAGGGGGTTGTAGTACAGGCCCTGTGAAGTCATGTTCTTCTCGTTGATCTGGCTTAGGTTGAAGCTGAGGTCCATTGTCAGCTTGTCGTTGGCCATCTTGGTGGTGTTGCGCACAGTAGCGTTGTAGCGCGAGTAGTTGTTGTTGTGGACTACACCCTCGGCATTGGTGGTACCGATAGAGAGGTATGTCTGGTTGCGGGCGGTACCTGTTGTGAGAGCAGCCGAGTTGGTGACGTTGAATCCAGTCTGGAAGAAGTCGGCGGGGTCAAATGCGCTCTTCTGAGCGAGTCGTGAGCCCCAGCTGAGGTAGCTTCCGGTCTCGGATGGGCCGAATGATGTCTGAAATTCGGGCATCAGGGCCACGCGCTGGAATGTGGTGTTGTTGGAGATGGTGACACGTGTCTGACCTTCCTCGCCTTTCTTTGTAGTAATCATCACAACACCGTTAGCAGCGGCCGAACCGTAGAGCGCAGCTGCAGAGGGTCCTGAGAGCACCGATATATTTTCTATATCGTCGGGGTTGATGGCCGACAGTGGGTCGCCGGTCTGGGCTGCACCTTCGTATACGCCTTCGGGCTGAGTGGCAGCGCGGCTCATGTCGAGCATGGGGATACCGTCGACAACATAGAGGGCGTTGTTGTTGCCGGAGATAGACTTGGCGCCACGCATTACCACGCGTGTGCCGCCGCCTACACCTGAGGCTGAGGCATTGATGGTGACACCTGCCACCTTGCCTGCAAGGTTGTTGACGAAGTTGGCGTCGGCAATGCGGGTGATGTCGTCATTGTCGATTTTCTGTACATTGTAGGAAAGAGATTTCGCTTCTTTCTTGATGCCGAGAGCGGTGACTACTACTTCAGAAAGATTCTGAGTCTCTTCTTTCATAGTGACGGTGAGAGGCTGGCCTGTTACTTTCACGGCAGTCTTGGCGAAGCCGATGTAAGTAAATTCGAGGGTCTGGCCTACAGAGGCTTTTACGTTGAAGCGGCCGTCGATGTCGGTAATGCCGACAATCCCTTTGCCTTGGATACCGACTGACACGCCTGTCAGAGGATCACCATTGGCATCGAGAACCTCTCCGCTCACGGAAGTTGCTCCGGCAGAGGCAGTAGCTTCTCCCGAAGTTGCAGGGGCATTGCCCTGAGCAGACAGCATGGGAGCACAGCATAATGCGCACGCCACAACTGCATACTTTGTTTGGATGAACTTTGGATTCATGGCACTTGGGCTAAATTAATATATGATTGGTTTAACTTAAAATAAAGCAAAATCATGACGGCCTGGCCATAGTGTGTATGGCGAACCAAAATCAGACAGCATTGAAGTATTACGCACAATACCAAATCAATGTTGGAGACAGTTTACGGATGTGGAAGAGATAAAGACATCGTTATGCGACGCAAAGTTATTAAGAAAATATAAAAACGGGGGGGGTAATAGTTAAAGATGCTTAAATTGAGGAATCGCATTAT
>ERZ778513.747-NODE-747-length-24015-cov-10.550960_pt1 | contig 24015 bp, 31 predicted proteins | sample MGYA00510345_ERZ778513 | MGnify/ENA primary metagenome ERZ778513 (study PRJEB29527, sample SAMN07138966) | mouse gut metagenome | material: feces | host: mouse | place: China:Nanjing | collected 2016-01-25 ... | reverse complement strand
AGGTATCATCTTGTGTGGCTGTAGCATCTTGTGTTGTACTTCCTTTGTTTGCCATAGTTCCACTAACTTCTACACTACTACTATTCGTAAAGGTCTTTCCAGCTAACACATCTCCTGTTCCTGCTGTTCCTTTTTTGGTGGCACTTACTCCTGCATTATAGGCCCCAGTGCCAGACACATAGCCACTGCCATTGTGATAACCCGCTGGAATTGCCACGTTGCCACTTCCTGTTGTCGCTCCTGTCCACGCTCCTTTATTGGGCATTGTTCCACTTGCGCCTACACTACTACCATTCGTAAAAGTTTTTCCAGACAGCACATCTCCTGCACCTGCGGTTCCCTTTTTGGTGGCACTTACTCCTGCATTATACCCACCTTTATAATTAGCACTGTCTGCGTTTACTCGCCCATCAGCAGCACTTACTCCTGCATTGTAGCCGCCTTTATAGTTAGCACTGTTTGTATTTACTCGGGCGTCAGCAGCGCTTATTCCAGCATTGTAAGCCCCTGCACCAGATACATAGCCGCTTCCATTATGATAGCCTGCTGGAATTGCCACGTTGCCACTTCCTGTTGTCGCTCCTGTCCACGCCCCTTTATTTGGCATTGTGCCCGTCTTACTGATTCCAGCAGAACCGCTGCTAAAAGTTTTGTTTGCCAGCACATCTCCTGTCCCTGCGTTTCCAGACACAGCCGGAACCGACACCTGCGACAGTCCATCATATCCCGTATCTGGTTTTATTGTTTGTGCCGTTGTACTTAGGGCTGCATTCTTCGCCTGCAACATTGGGCTTGTCTTTATATTTCCTATATTTGTTGCCATTGTTGCAAACGTTGCATCCGATGCGGTGCTGACACCCTTGCCAGTAATGGCGGATGCTATCGCTGCTTTTCCGTTACTGGCAGATGTAAAACAATCATCGATTTGTTTTTGTAGGGTGCCTTTATTTTTTACGTCCACATCTCCTACAATGGACTTTATAAGGGTAAACACTGTCACCCAGATTTCATTTAACATGCTGTTACCTCCTTATAGCTTCGTGAAAACTGTGTTGAATGCTGTACTGGCTGTATTTTCAAGGCTATTGAATGCTTCTGTTACCGCCTTTTGTGTCATTGCACCATCTGTATTTACTCCGGTCCCTGTATACAGTTTTGCAAACCCTTCTTTTTCCACAGTGCCTATTCCAGCATTCCCTGCTGGAATAAACTTTTCTTTTATCTTATCCCATAGGGCATTCAGGCTTTTAGAATCAAAAAACTTTATTTTTTCTTCCAATTGCGGTTCACCTCCTCATCGCAATGCCATCACGGCATCTGCATTTCAAATGCAGATTGCCGCAATCTCTTCAGGCGTTATAGCCATCAAGGCTTCCTTTTTCACAAAACTGCTAAAATCATACACACCTGCCATTGCATCCCATCCAGTATCCGTCCAGCATACATTTGTACCAGCAGGATACTTGTGTCCTGTACCTTCAACAAATCGGTTGTCTGTCGTAAAATCCTGTGTAATGTTATAGACATCACCTGCTGCCATTCCCTCAACAGGTAGATTTTCAAAAGCAATGCTTCCCTGTATCTTGTATACTCTTGCAATGGCTGTTTTAATGGCATTGTCTGTCTGCTCTCTAGTATATGCATCTGCAATCCCATAACCTGCAAGACTGGTCGCGCTGTCTGCCTTTCCACTCAGCACAGCAAGCAACGCATCTGCAAGATCATCCACTGCCACCTTGTCCTTTGCTGCAAGTGCACCTTCTGGAATTGTAAGAGATACTGCACCTTCATTATCCGCCTGAACCTTCTCCCCATTCACTTTAATGTCTTTGACATTAATTGCATTTAACTTGGCTTTCAAGTCGTCTGTAAAATCATTTGCAGACAATCCCATTCCCACTGCCTTCTTTACAAATGCGGCTGTTATCTCATTCCATAATTGTGTTAATCCTGCTGCATCCAAAAATTTCATTAATTCCTCGTTCATATTCGTTCCTCCTTAATCATTCTTTGTTTACTATGTTCGATATTTGTGATGATGTGATTGCAAATGGATTTACAGATGTCTCTTCTGTCCATTGTGTGACTATTGCTTTTTGTATTTCCTCTGGGGTCAGTGCAAATGGATTCGTAGATGCCTCTCCTATCCATTGTGTATCTATTGCCTGCCGTATTTCAGCAGACGATAATGGGGTAAATAATTCTACAAGCTTCCTATTAAATACATAATTAAATGCTGGTTCAATGTCAGCTTTGTTCTGAGTATATGCAACTGTCCCACTCGAATAATCTTGCGCACTGCCAAGTGCAAAATTAAACTTTATGTAAAATCCTTCTGCAATCCTAAATGCATTATCATATTCAGCCATTTTGACTGTGCAGTAATCATTAAAACTTCCGTTCAGAGAAGTAAATATATTATAAAATGGTATAGCCACATTGAATCCTTCTACTTCAATCTGTCCTTGGAAACTGAAAACTTTCTCGAAAGCCTTTTTGATAACATCTAAATCTATTTCATATTTCCTTCCACCACTACTATAATAACAATCTATATTATGAGGGTCATCACCAATATAAGTGTATACCTCTTTGTTGGCTATCAGTACTTGCCCAACTTCTATAATATTCACATTTGTTGTACCAATGAAATCATCTATCTTACTACCTGTGATCATCGGAGCTACTGCGCAAATAGCACTTGACAATACAATATTACTAAGTTCTGCCTGCGTAAGTTTTATAACTGATCGTATCCTTTTCTCGATAACAGTAAATGATGCTGTGTCAATGTATTCCGCCTGTTCTCTGGAATTTCCATAAATAGCCAAAACCTCTTCTATTCCATCCGAAATAAAAATAGCTTTTTCCCTGAAATAAAATCCCTCAGAAATATCTGCATTCGTGAATACTGCAATCACAAGTACAGAATCATTTCCGTTTAACAATACTCCACCAATATCAATTGTATGTTCAGGAGCTATCACCTGTTTTATATTTTTTTCAGAAAGACCATTAGCAATCTCACCAGACCCCATCACCAGCCTCGTAAATCTAATCTCATTTCCCGCGGCTGCTTTTGCAAGCATCCTTTCTCCTTCCACAGTCAAATAGTCCTGAAAAGCCACCTTTTTCACCTCCTTACATATGTAGTCATTAACTCACTGTTTGTGGTTGCCAAATACGTTTTTATTTCTATTAAGCCATCCATTATCAGCTCAATCGAATCCATCTGTGCACTTTTTCTTTTTACTTTATCTAATATGCACATAAATTGTTCATACTTTTCCTTTAAAATACTCTGATTTAAAGTTTGAATTTTGAAATGTCCTGGTTCTCCACCATAGGTATACCAGTCTACAATCTCACCTTCTCCAAAATATTTATTAATCACCTGCTTTGCAGCCCAATTTGTACCTAATTTTGCATGTACAAGGTCGGATTCTTTTATGATGCTTCTCCGTATATCAATTGCAGATGTTTTGTCATACCAACTAATATGTAATTCTTCAGCCAGCTCGTCTAATTCATCGGAAGATAAAACATCTATTTTATCCCATGTTGTGAACAAAATGATTTTGGAATAAACTTCCTCTATTATTGTATCCACCGCTCCGGCCAATCCAATATCAGCAGCATCTGTCTGCATAAAAAATGGTAACATCTTAACAAAATCCATCATTGACAAATCCATATTATCAATCCTTCTCTACTACATGTGATACTGTTAGTGTGCGAAATGAAGCTATCTGTGTATTGTTTAGCTCTTTATATACTGGTGAGATAACTTCAATTCTTGTACATCCAATCCCACTTTTTGGTGAAAGGCAAAAAGAACGAAGTTTATCTGGATTTATAGATCTTCCCATTTTTGTCCCCTGCCACTCTTTATATCTTTCAATCGCTCCGTCTTTTCCTTCAATTGCCTCAATACAATTATCCTCTTCATCTACAGTAGTATAATATTTTATATCAATATCATACTGTATCGCAGTCGGTGGTTGCACAATCACTAAATCTGTCATTGGGCGCGCATCATCTGCATTGCAGGCATTATAAACTTTCTGGATAATGTCATCTCCTGGTATCTTTCCACCATATAAAATTGGAACTATCAAAACGACGCCTGCCATATCTCGCTTAACAGACACATTAAGCTGCCCGTTCTGTTTTAACACCCCATCTGAGGATATTCTTATTTTTAATATTTCATCTTCATATACTACATTAAAGTCAGTTCCCCACTCTGCACCTTCAACAATCACTGATGCAGGATCGTAACCTTTTCCACCAAGGCAAGCATAACCTTCGCTAACATTTACTATCTTATTTATTCTCTGAACACTCGATATTATTGCTACATCAGCAATAGAAGCGTCAGCAGATTTTGCATGATACTCATAAGCGTCTTTTGGACCTGCCACAGACAAAGCTGTAGGGGCAAGTCTAATTCTTTCACGATAGTGTTCATCACCAATTCCACCATCTTCTTCTGGATATGGTTCTCCATCATTACCATTATGTGTGGCTATAATATTTTTTACCGAATCGATAAAGGGTATTAAGTCAACAAGCCTATTGATATCTCCTATCAGATACCCATTATATGCCTCGCCCGCAACCGTACATTCTGCTGGAATGTCCACGAATATTGCGCCAGCCTGCAATATTGCTAACTCTGTCGTCCGAAAGTACACTTCATTGTCAGGAGTTGCTCTCGTTCCTTCAGGAATAATAATATTTGTAGTAATCGCAGAATCAAGCGAAAAACGAAGTACCGTTTTCGCCGTTGCCGACGGAATGCGGTGACACGCATATCTTTCTCCCAATGCATCCAATACTTTGCCACGTGCATATTTTAACATCTTTTGTTTACATGCATCATTGGTCTTGCTATAAATCGCCAGTACAACAGCCACCAATGCATCTCCAAATATACGCCTTTCATCTCCTGGGTATAAAGGTTCACCTACCGATTTCTCCAGCGAAGTTATGACTGTATTATAAATTCTCTCTGAATTTGTTTCTATAAATGTTAACTCAGGCATGCTTCTTTACCCTTTCACAATTGCATTTATATTAATGCGAAAGTTTCCTTGTAGCGCAAGCAAATCTTCCAAATCTACTTCATTCGCATCGACTCTTGGCTCATAAGTTTTTATAAGCCACCTCACATCAGTTATTAGCAATGGTCTTGCAATCGGTTCTGGCTTATCAATCAGAGTTGAATCAATGCCTTTAATCCTATCATATATGCATTCCCCTCTGACAATACGCACTAAATTTGCCACACACTGCATAGGCATTCCATTTCCGTTTGCTCGCATAGTTCATGTCTCCTTTATGATTCACGCTTAATATATCCTCTTGGTCTTTTTCTTACAGTTTTATCAGCTTTACTTGCTTTGATAGAAACAGCACTAACAATATCTGTACTGTTTTTGGATTTTGTACCTTTCTTGCTTTTAGTTTCCCGCACAATTTGTTTAAATTCTTTAAATTTAAACGAAAGTGTTGCTGCTGTAAACATACCATCTGGACGCATTGAAATATTTCCCACAGACACACTTTGCAGTTGAACATTATCAGGTCCAAATAATTCGCTTCCTATAATTAATGGAGCAGACAAACCTATCATTGCTTTCCATTGCCCAATAACCTCTCTGATGTTGTTTGTTCCAGTCTCGATGCGATAAGTTGTCGATAAGGATATTTCCTCTTCTGACAATGCCACCTGTTCTGTTGGCGCATTTCCTTCCTTGTCTGCATTTGTGTCTGTCTTCATTGAATATGATGTTGACAATGATTCTGGGTACGTAATAACGCTTGGGCTACATTCCCACACCATACCATTCCAATAAGCCATTGCCATCACAAACACCTCCGCATCATAAGATACTGCCTCCAAGTTCTAAATCTTTTCTGACAGTCAAATTACCTTTTATTGTAATGTTATTCTCAATTGTTCCATCCCAATTTCCATCTATCCTAGATACAATTATTCCAGTAGTGTCATCAAACACTACAAATGCAATTTCTGTACCCTTTTCGAGCTTTCCCATCTCTCCCCTGAGATACCACGGAATCGTAATTGGTAGTGTTGATGTTCCTTCTGCTGACACAGATTGTACCTTTGCTTTTGTAGGATTGCCATTCTTGTCAATTTCGCCTTCCAATGTAAGAATAATGCCTTTCTGTACCACACTCATTAATATCCCTCCAGTATTTTTCGGAAAAAAAGTTTGGTTCGTGCCTTTACCATATCGTGTCGCACATGTGTCAAAAATACTGGTACATTCCAACTATTTACTCCTGGCGTGTCCAAATTAATAACACTCCCCGCTGCATATCCACCCAAAAAATAATCATAATCAATTATTCCTGAGGACATCTTTTTATTTTCACAACGCAGTAAATTTCGTGCATACCTATCCGCCTCTGCCTGACCTGACATATTCACATTAATTACTTTGGTCAATACTTTTTCTGGCACACCAGACACACTATATTTCCCTGTGAATTTCCCATTTTTTACAATACATGTGCTATAAACATCATTTGATTCGTCTTTATACTCAAAATGCATGTCATTTTTAATTTCTAACGTTATATCTGCTTCTGTCGATTCAATAGACAATTCACTATATACAATCATTTTTTTGTTATATACCAGAAAAGAACATCCTTCCAGTACACAACGCTCTGACAAAAATATGAAATCTTCTTTATCCTGTTGATTTACATACTCATATACCTGGTCTTCAACACCATAAAAATCACATACAAGCGTGTGTCTAGCCGAAATCTCCTCGCAAAGTTGCTTAAAGCGGATATTTTGCCATGATTTATTACACTTATTATTATGATTCTGAGGTACAGAACTTGCTCGTAAACATATTTTGCCATTTTCAGGTCTTACACTTGTTATATACATTTCCCCAGTATCACAAGCTCCTAATGTAACAGCTATCTTGTCTCCTTTAAGCGGTTTCCAGCTATCCCATAAATCATTTCCATCATTAAACACAACACGTAAAGTATCCGATTGTTGTTCTCCATAGGAATCATATATACATGTATTCAGAGATATTTTACTGTAAATATCTATTCCCTCATAAAATAACTGCATTATTATCGCCTCCACGGTGGCAATGTTGCAGGTCGTTCCATATTTTCCAGAACAGGAATCCACAATTTTATACCTGCCTCAAAAATCAATGTTTCCATATACTGTGGATTTGCCTGTATTATATGTGAAGCCAACATTTCATCTTCATAAAAATCAATTGCCAGTGCATCATAGGCATCTCCCTCTTGTGTTACGTATTCCTGATATCCTTTAACCAAAACTTGCCCTATATTGATCGCCGCCTCTCCTTTCAAGCATGTCTTCTAGCATATCCATCAGATTTTCTTCCTCTTCCCTAAGTTTTGCCATCAAATCAAACTCAAGCGATTCTATACTATTAATTGTAATTTGTGGAGAAAATGTTATGTCAAACGTAATATTTTCACTTCTGGAAACATCCGAATCAAGTAAATTTAATAACGAATCATCAACTCCAAGCATCTGACCTGCTTTTGCCCAATAACTCAAATTTTCAGTTCGATATGCTCTGTCAAAAGATATAATTGCTTCTGTTCCCGCCTCGCCAGCAATTGATAAACCCTGTGTAAATCCCCCACTGGCATAAAATGGTATATCTAATGTCAATAGCTTATCATCAAATATAGATGCTACAGCCATTGCTACTTCCAGCATTCGCATATCAACTCCAAGCATCTGGCCAGCTTCTGACCAATAACCGATATTTTCATCTCTGTATGCACTAGCAAAGGATATGACTGCTTCTGTTCCTGCTTCACCGGCAATTGATACTCCCTCTGTAAATCCGCCGGCTGCCAACTGTGGGAGCTGAATTGTCGGAATATTAAGTGATTTTCCACCTATTCCAGGAACCCAATCAGGAATTGCAATTCCATTAATACCTGTTATTACTGCATTAATAATGTCAACCACAGGGCTGATAAACATTAACGCTATTTTTCCTATCCCCATGATAATATTAGCAAATATTGATACAGCATCATTCCATAACATTTCCCAGTTTCCAGTGAAAACATCTGCAATAAAATCGCATAACCCAATAAAAACATCTATAATGCTTCCTACTATAATAATTACTACATTTAGTACTTCTGCAATTCTCTTTGATATTAATGGTGCCACCGTTTCAAATACACTCGCAAGAAATCCTATCAATCCCGCCAAAGCGGGAAGCAATGAAGATACCAAATTTCCTATCATATCAAATGCTGGGCTTAATGAATCTACAACTGTACCTATAATCGGAGCTAATGCTGACAGGAGCTGAGCCATTACAGGTAAAAGAGATTCAACAAATTGTGTCACCACTGGAGCAATTGTGTCAAATAGACCACCAACTTTGTCTAAAATATTTTGAAATATTGGCATGTATTTCTCTGCCAGATCTCCAAACACAGGCTGCATTCTTTCCCATATCCCGCACATAGCATCGAGTTTTCCCTCAAAGCTTGGCATAAGTCCTAAGATAAAGTCACCTACTACATTAATAACTGGTGACAATGCAGAGTAAAGATTCTCAATAATAGGTTGTATATGCTCTAATCCCGTCTGCACTACGGGCAGAAGGTTTTGTGCAATATCCTTTACAACTGGTAAGATTGTCCTCCCAATACTTGTCATAAAGTTTTTTCCAAGATTCTTGATGCATTTTATTGTATATTCAAGCGTATCTGTCTGTTTTGCAAATGCTGCCTCTGTCGCTCCTGTCGCCTCATACATTGCTGCTGTCTTCTCCACGAAATTACCAGCTTGTGAACCTGACAATGCAAGTATAGCTGTTTGTGCCTCCACCGATGAGAACATTTTGGCAAGTGCTTGTGTATCTCCATTGACAGTACTACCTAATGCATCTAAAGTTCCTTGCAGTCCTAATGACTCTAATGCCATGTTCACATTTGCATATCCCAATGAGTTCAATGCCTTGGTCATTCCATCCGTCGGACTCATCAAACCTGACATGACAGCCTTCATTTGAGTTGCTACTTCCGCAGTACTTCCTGTTACCCCTGTAAGTGTTGCAAACGCACCATATAGTTCCTCCTGTTCCACGCCCAATGCTGAAGCTAGTGGAACTACTTTCCCCATGGAACTTGCAAGTTCTGGGAAAGATGTCTGTCCCAGCTTGACTGTCATAAAAGATAAATCAGAAGCTTTCTGGAACGCATCTGCTGAAGTATCTCCATAACCTTTTGTTACTGCTGTCAGAAGATTGATTGCATCCGTAGTAGTTGCTCCTCCGGCTGCGGCTGCTTTTGCTGCAAGTTCCATCTGGTCAATCGCATCCTCACTGTCACCAACAGCAGATATAATCTGATACAAACCATCTGTCAACTCATCTGTTGCTACGCCGGTATTATTTGACACTGCAAGAACATCATCTCCAAGTTCACTGACTCTTTCCGATACCTGTTCTGATGTACCATCCAAAAGCGTCGCAACATTTGCCATCTGTGTCTCAAAACCTACCGCACTTGTTACCGCATCTGCCCCAAATTTCACAACAGCCGCTGTCGCTGCTACTGTTACTGTCGAAATTGCTGCTATACCAACTTTTAATCCGCTAAACTGTTTCTGCGCGTCACCAATCGCCTGGGCAAGTGATGGATCCAACTGACCTGCAATGCTGACAATTGCTTCAAGCGTTCTGTTTCTTCCCATACACTATCTTCGCCCTCTTTTTTTACTCTGCTTTTTTGCAGTTTCCATACTTTTTTTGCGTCTTTCATTTTCCTCTTTGATATCCTCCACCGCTTCAGAGAACTCTTTTAGGAATCCAACCAGACTCATTTTCTCTATTTCTTTTATTCCAGTGTGGTAGAAACGGGAGTAACTTCGGATTGCCCTTCTGAGCTGTTTTGAGCTGAGGGTTCCTCCAATCTCCCCATGATAAAATTTCTTCCAAGTCTCGTAATCTCTACCAGGTCAAAACCCTTGATGCGTTCCAAATCTGAGATGTCAATAAGCTCTTTGTTTGCCGCCTTAATACTAAACATTCCAAGATACATAAGAAAATTAATATTTTGTTCCATAACTGACGCATTCGGTTTCCCTTGCTGCGAGGCTGCCAATGATTTGGCATCAGCATAGGCAGCCGCCATTGCATAATCTTCACAAGTCATTTCATCAAAATTGTATTCTAATTCCTTAAAACTACTCCCATTAATCAGAACAGGCTTTTTAAGTTCTAATTTTTGTCTCATTTTTGAAAATCCTCCCAAATATATACCTTTATAGCAGACTATTTAAGCTAGCTGCATAATCCACGCCATTAATCTTACAAATACCCGCCATTTTATCAACCATTAGCAGCTCATTTCCATTTACAAAAAGCTGATATCGTGTTACCGATAATGGAATGTCTACCTCAACAGATTCGCCTGGGCTAATCTCTATTGATGGCACAACTACTTTTGGAATCCCACGGATAAAAGCCTTGCAGCCTTCAATACGATCCGGTTCATTAATCGGTGTTACTTGCTGAACCCATCTAAATTCAAATGTTTTTGTCTCCATGCCCAAGGCTTTCGCAAGGCCTAAGTCCGCTCCAATCTTTTTAATAGTCGCTTCCATAGACTCCACAAGCCCAAACAATGGTACTTCATGTTCTCCCAACGCAGTCTGTACTGTTGCTGTCACATGTGTTATCTCTGGCAGTGTAATTGTTGTATTTCTTGCAACAAGTTCCCCCTCTATATACGCTGTTGTACCATTTACAGGTCCCCTGATATCTGTCACTACTGGCATCTTTATCCCTCCTCACCAAAGTACGCCAAAAAACCTTCATCAGTATAGGCAACATATACCGTTGCACTTTTTAACGGCGGTGTAGGCGTAATAGGAATATCCCATCTAAAATCACCATTCATCATGTCCTCGGTGCTGTTGTTAGATTCTAAAAACAATACCGTAGGATTCCCAATCAGTGCACCCTGTGCCACAAGCGCATCGAGTTTCTCCTGCTCTCTGTTAATAATCCTGTCCCTAAGCTGCTTTGTGAAGGGTTTATCTATCGTTATTCCCCATTCTCGTTGAAAACTATTTGTAATATGAAACAGCATTCGCATGGAAACATCAAATATTGCTCTTGGATCTACATCTGCCCCATATGTATATGCCGCTGTATGATCTCCCCACAGAACCCAATTTCCGCCCCAGAATACACAAGTACTAATGCCATTTGAAGTAAGCTCTTTGCTTGTAATTTGGTCAAATCCTCTGTTTTTTGAAGATTCTCCAAAATACTGTTTGACAACTGGTATCTGCTTATTTCCACATGTCTCAAACGGAATAGATGCATGGGTATAGTCAATCCGCATCAGCTCTACTGCTGCCAGCGTAGAAAGATGGTATATCTTTCCGCCATTATCTTTTCCCATCGGCCAGAACACTTTGCTACGCTCACTGTTATATCCGTTTTGTTTCTTCCAATCCTTTGCCTCATCAATTGTCTGAATGGCTACTGTTCCCTCATTTTCCTCTCTTTCCAGTGGAATATCCGCCAGTACAAATGCATCCCAATGTCCATTGATCTGTTCTGCTGCTGTAAGCATTGCATTGTACACTTGAGGTATATGGCTCCATCCAGGCGCCATCAGAAGATTGCATACCTGATAATACTCTTGATACAGCAATTGCAGTGCCCCAAATCCTGAATATTCTCCACTTGCTGTAACACCTCCTACGATAGTATCTGCATCAATTCCATCAAAATCAACCTCCAAATAGCTCGCCGCTACTGTGCCATCAATCTTCTTTGTTCCAATTGATTTTATGATTGCTGTCCCTTTTGCAAAATTATAATCGACAATATAATCGATCCCTTCAACAAACCCTTCTAGGGCAAGTGTATCAAGAATGATTGTATCGCTCTTAATTGTCGCCTGACCATTAGCAAACATTAAATTAATATTTTGGGCATTTTCTTGTGTCTTTCTGTTAATATCAGGATCTAACACATTAATTACATAAATAGGTCCTATATTTCCCAATGCATTATTAAAATGAGCTGATATTGCTTCGCAGAGTGTAAATTGTTTCCACATGTCAGAATAACCTATTGTTTGCTGTGCATTAGGAAGATTACTCAACTTTACTGGTGTATTAATAATGCCAAGCTTTTTATAATTCTTAATCAAATTTACAGGCGCTGTTCCAACATAGACAGGAACAGTGCCTGCTTGTACAGCATTGCGTGCTATAGTCTGCCCCAGCTTGCCATATGCACCATATAAATATTCATTCGCCATGACTTCATGTCCCCCTATAAATATTTTTCTATTTCATTGTTTCTATAAAATCCTGAACGGACTTTAAACTGCACCCATGCAAACCAATATGGATAGAAATCTGGTATATTATCCTGCTCCTTGTAACAGCCAAATGTAATTGGAGTATCTTTTACAATCTGTATATGCTCAATATTGTTAATTGCTTCTAATTTAATCAAGATTCCGTCTACAAAATTCCACGCATCCATCCACCCTGTATATGCTGGTTCAAAATGCGGCATTTCTTTTGGTCGTCTGCCTTTCGGAAAATAAATGTCTTGAATATGAATACCTGGATTCCAACAAGAACAGGCAAGATTAATTGTCATTTCCCTGCTGCTCTTCAATAGGTCGTCAAAACCACTTACAAGCTGTACACACACAGATGGCATATTGGGGCGCTTCGGTGGTGGTATTTTATCCTTTGTAGGCAGAAACAATACAAATGCATATGGATTTACTTCCTGATACTGGTATTTGTCATCCATTGGTGCCAAAATCTGTCTTCTGTCACCGTCTTGTATCTTACCCTCTGGCGGAACCTTGAATTTATATTTTGGACACACTGTTCCATTCAACCAGTCAGCAATTTTTATCATCGAATCCGTTATTGCCATGCTTCCTCCTTACGCATTGATATTGATAAACAATGACACAGAAGATACTCCCATATCTTCATCCCATGTCTCAATAGTATATGGAACCCCATCTAGTCGAAGCTCTTCCCCTGGTTCCCTACGTGACGGCAAATCCTCACTTCTTGCAAATAAAAATATAGTTATTTGTGCAACAGCAAATTCTGTTCCACCCTTTCTATCTCGATTTGTCTGGTCATCTATAACGCACACAACCATCCTTCCGTCAATATCATGCTCTTCTCCAAACTCATCTGGATTAAAAAATATTCCCATATCTCGTCTAACCATATCTTGAAATGCTGACATCATTATACCTCTGGTTCTGCTGCCTGCAGAAATGGTGGTATCTCATTATCTGATATCACATCTGTATCATCGTTTTCATCAGGCAAACTTTCACCATTTTTTTCTTGCCCTTCCTGAAGCTTTATACTTGCAGTTCTAATCTTGTCTGCTAGTACAGCCTTACTTCCATTCGCGGGAAGTCCCAAATCTTTTGCCATTATTCTCAATTTTTGAATCGACAACTGTTCAAGATCATTCTGCGTAATAGATTTTGCAGAGAATACACTTATGTCTGATTGCAGTTCAACATTGGTAGAAATCGATTCGGCAATTCCAAGTTGTATCAGCCTCGCAGCTTCTTCATCGCTTACTTCAAACGGTTCACTGTTTTTATCTTTTTTGTCAATATAACTTTTTTCTGGATCTGGTCTATGCCCATATGCACCTGCTAAAATTCTAATTAACATACACTCATTCCTTTCTGATACAATACTCTTTAGTAAAGCACTGTAGCGCTGATTGCTGAATCTTTATATTTAGGAACCATCATCGGTCTTGCTTTCTGTGCCAGAGTCCGCACGCTGTCATGTGTATTGTACGTAATATGTGGTACTCTTTTGTTTACATATGTATGATACTGTTTGTCTGATTCCTCCATCTGGGTGATTGCCCCATACATGCATCTTCCCATCTTAGGTGCTGTCACAGTAATTTTCCCTTGCGGAACAAAAGGTTTTGTTTTTCCATCATCAATATCCACATATTCCTCAGAATAACAGATCAATTCAAGCATAATTCCCATACAATTAATTTTTCCGTATGAAGTAGCTCCGTCAGGAAGTTGCTGCGGATTGATATCTGCAAGGTTCAGTCGCCTGTTATCAAGCAACTTCTGAATGTATTCATTGTTGATAAGCACATCCGCAACATCATCTCCAAAAATTACATCTGATGCTCTTAGCCCGCGATTTTTTAACAGTTTTGCTATGACATGCAAATCACTAATAATTACATCATTTTTCCTACTCCAAGGTGCTGCTGGTACATATACTGCCGTGTTCTGCTCACCATCATAAAAATGAATCTCATATTCCTCATATTCGCTTGAACCATATTTATCCGCATACTGTCGGAAAGAATATCCATTATTAAAGAGTGTCTGTGACGACATGCATTCCTCGCTTGTATCAATCATTCCGTTCAAGTCTATCAAATCATTTTTCAGAATCTGTCCTTCCCTCGCTGCAGGCGACTGCTGTGAAAATAACGTCTCACCAAACTGCTTCTTTTTCAGGTCATCTATCGTTAGATTCCGCTCTGGTGCAATATATGGTGGTGTAAGCCGTTCTGTTCTATACCCATCTCTTGGAACTGCAATACCTCCTTTTTTGGGCATTACAAACGGTGCCATTTTTCTTGATTTCTCATCCTTGTACTCAACTAATACATCCTCTGTGACGAACATATCCTCATTTGAAGTTTCAAAATACCTGTCACGCAAAAAAGTTGGACGCTTTGGCATGAGCTGCATTGCAGCAATCATAGTCTGTGTCTGGTAAATATCAATTGCCATATGTTATTTTTCCTCCTTTACATCAATGCACCTTCCATCAATATTCCTGCATTCCGCAAATCGTTACGGTCTTTGACAGATAATTGATATCCATCTGCTACAATAAGGCTCTGTGTAATAAATTTACCTGTCTCATATGCCACTCCGATAACATCTTCTGTGATGGATGTCATTACAGGTTCTGCAAGAATATATGCTGCTGTTGTTCCTTCTGAACCACTTAAAAGACTGCATGTTCCATCAGTGTCATCTGCCGCCAGTACAGATCCTCTTTTAAGCGATATCTCACCATCCGCTGTAGCAGCTATGGTTACAGAAACCACACTCATTGGAAAATCCGCATCCGCAACAAGCATCTCTGGTACACAGCTTCCAATTACTTCCCTTCCATTCATTGTACTTCCCTCCTCTACTTACCTTCTGGCACAATCCCAGCTATTAAAGCAGCACCGTCCATAATATCTTTTCTGGTCTGCTCCTCTGCAGAAAGATTACTGTTTGGTGCTGGTATAATTTTTTCTGCACCAGAACCTTTGATATCCGACTCCATATTGTTCAAAAATGTCTGTCCAAAATCATTCTGAGACTTCAACACTTCCAGTGCAAGGTCTGCTGCGGACATTTTCACCTCACCATACTTTGCTTTTTCTACTAGAGATTTATCAGCAATTTTTCCAGCAATCTCATCAATTGATTTCAAACGGTTCAGCTCGTTATTCACTGCTTGCTGTACATCTGTTTGTGTCGATTGCATAGCATCCTTCCGAATTTGGTCTACAAGCCTTGGTTCCTGTTTCATCAATTCCTCCAAAGTCATATGTTTTTCTCCTCCTATTTGTGTGTCTTTTATACCATCTGGCTGCCTTATGGCAATTACCTCCTCATATACCTGTATATAATCTGGAATATTCATAAATCCTTTTACTGACATGGGGATTCCATTAACAATCATAATGTCTCTATTTTTATTAATGCTCATTGTCACAGGCTGTCCCGTGTCTGCAATCTCATCAGCAAATCCATTATCGACAGCATCTTGCGCTGACATCCATGTGGTTTTTGTCATCATATTTTTTAGCTTTTCAGAACCTAACCCTGTACAGCTTGCATATATATCAACAATTGATTTATCAATAGCATTTAGTTTTGCTATGTTATCCTTTAATTCATTAGCATTGTAATGCCCAAACATAAAAGAAGATGCACCATGAATCATTGTTAATGAGCCATTGCACACCTTCCTATGTCCTTTTGTACCGCCCTGTGCTATAATCGATGCTGCACTTGCCGCTAAACCATCAACCACAGTAGCAACAATTCCTTTAAATTCTCGCATTCGGTTATATATTGATACCCCTGCAAAAACTTCCCCACCTGGCGAATTGATATGGAATGTAACTTTTGCTTTATTTTTTAGTTGTTCCATGTCATTGAGGAAATCAGCAAGAATAATGTACATTCCTTCTATCCTATCCCCCCACCAATCAGTAGGTATTTCTGATACAATCTCACCATACATATTAACTTCTGCCTCATCATCATTGTCAATAATATTATAGGGCTTCATATCTTGTGACATCTTGAATGGAATTGACACAGGACCATTTCTATAATTCCTCATCATTATCTGAATCATCTTCTTTATCATCCTCCTCTTTTATCATTGTCAGTTTTGACAGCTTGTCTTCCAGTTCATCTATTTTTCTAAATTCCATCTCCAACTGGTCTATATTCGTATCCCAGTCAGAACCATTAATTTTTGCTGCTGCCGTCTCATGTGTGGTCAAACCGTTTTGTATAGAAAGAATCTCTGCATTCACTTCCTTAACTGGATCGAGCTGTCCCTGTGATGGTCCTATCCATTCACTTCCCAGCCACGCCTCCCGTACCAACGGATCGCTAAAAAATCCTGGAGCACTTACCCGTCCCCTCGCTATTGCTTCCGATAACCATATCTCATACACTGGCTTACAGAAAGAAGATGCAAACCAATTTCGATACATCTTAAACGCTTTCCACGCTTCTAGTAATGCCGCCCTTGATGCAGAATAACTCGCTGTAAATTCCTTTATCAGCAACTCGGCAGGAATTTCCAACGCTGCACCTATTTGTTTACACATAGCCTTGAAAAATGCTTCAAAACCGTTAAAGGGTCTCTTCGTCTCAATCATTTCAACACTTTCCCCTGGATTTAAAATAAGCATAGTTCCCGAACCCATCTCATACTCATTTGGATCGTAGCTAACCTGATCATCCGCATCTTGACCATCACCCACTTCATCGAAAGGCATTCCATTCTCCCCCGTTGGCGATGTTGTCTTAATACAGGCAGTAAAAAACGCTTGGTTCACTGCTGCCTGTATCTCTGCTTCTGTATATCTTTTCAGTTGTAATAAGGGTTCAATAATCGATGCCAGATAGGTCACGCCCCTGTATTGTTCTGGTCGCTCCGTATTCATAATATGTATTACATTTGGAAGCCCTGTTTTCTCTCCATAAGCTTCAATTCTTACCCAATCTGTCTTTTCATATGTAATCTGATATGGATATGTATTGCGAAACCAATATGCCACTACTGCACCATCTTTATTCACTTCCACTCCATCATATATACGATTGTTATTATCCATATTTTTACCTTCTGTAACTCCTATTGCAAATGCATACCCATCCACTGGGGTGCTGCATCTGTCTGCCTCTATTACTTGTAATTTTAAAGTATATGGACAATTTGGCGTTTTCCCCTCCTGGCGCACGACAAACACATCTCCGCTTGCAAGCCATGAATAGAAACATAACTGCTGCATCATATAGAAATCATTTACTCCTGTAATATCGCAGCGCTGCTTATGTTCCGCCCACATCTTGAACTCAGCTTTCACTTCCCGCTCCCACTCCTTTGCCTGTTCTGATGTAAGTCCAAGAATAGCCCTGTCTGGTCTCGGATTTAGTTTTAATCCTAAACCAATCGTATTTGTGCGATTTGTTTTTATTGCAGATGCCGCAATTGGAGCTGACATTGTAAGCATACGCCCACGCTGCCGCAAAGTATAATTATTATTATCGATATCTTCGCGTGGACTTCCTGATACAGGATTAAACCCTTTCAGAGCCCTCCTCGTATGACTCGCTCCCGCTTGTCCATATCCTTTCGCACCAGACAGGTGCAAACTATTCTGTACCATATTCCCTCCTACCAGTCACGCGGCACTACTGCTATCGCTTTTCTCGGACTGATACCATTTAGCAAATTCTCAAGCTCATCACGTTCATCCTCAAGTTTTTCAATTTGTTCCTTAATGTTGTTGCTATATTGATACCTCGATATCGATCTACTACCAATTGTGTAACTTTGTATCCCATCTGCTGCTAACAGTTCTTTTTCCTTAGCATAATAGGATTCCAAACGCTCATTAATTTTTTCAATTCGTCTTACAATCTGCGATTTTGTCAGCCTTTTCATGCATATCACCTACCAGTCGTCATCAAATGACTGTCTTTGTTTTTGACTCTTATATCTTTTCTTCGGTTTGGGCTTTTCCTCTGGCACGATATCTTTTAACATTCTGTAAATACGATCAAGATTTGGTCGTAATGACTTAAATGCTGCATTGGCATAATTCCTACAGTCCAACGCTTCATTGCGTTCATGTCCAGGAATTATTTCCCATTTCCACTTGCCATTTACATATGTCATCTTCTCTGATAACAATCCGGCAAAGTAACTTTCATCATATCCAAGATTATCATTTAATGGGAAGTGCGAATACCTGCTTCCAGGCTCCTTCACATCTAGTCCTGACATAATATGGTCTTTTCCCGCATCAACCCCTAAGGTATAAAGCCATGCAGTTCCCACCACAACCTTTCTATCTTTTCCCTTTAGAATATTTACTTTTTTGGGAAATGATACATATGGTATTCCATCAGCACTTTTTCCTTTTATGGCAAACACTCTTTTGTGTAATCGCTTGTTGCACTGTTCATATACCTCTTGAGTACGATTTCCTCCACTATCAACGAATGTTACAGAAATCTTTAATTTTTTACTATCTGCAAAGGAATACGAACGATCTATCACTCCATCTAACCGTTCCCATGTATCATTTTCAGCCGGATCGCCCATAATAATTCCTTTTTCAATTCCCCAGTTTTCCTCATGAAATCCATAGCCAACCACCTCATATTCCAATCGGTTCCCTTGGGTATCAACTCCACAGGTAAGACAAAGAACCCCTTCTGGCAATTCTGCATGATACAATTCTCTTCTTGCCAGCAACTGCGCTTCATCAGTCTCACAACTCCGATCTTCCCACAACTGTCCAAATAATGTATTATAAACTGTTTTTAGTTTTTCAGGGTCTGTACCTGCTTCCAGAAATTTTAAGATAATCTTTTCCCATGTCATCCACGGGCTTGCAAAAGCATTAATCCAAAACGAACGCACTCCCTTATCGTATGCATCAGGATTCTCTGCAATCCACTTCTTAGGCTGTTTTCTAATAACTTGCTCTGATGATGCACATCCACAATGCGGGCAAGCACAATTTATTTCAGATATTTTAAACTGTTTCTTTCCATTTACCTTTTTGACCTTTGTTTCATATCGAATATTATTGAACGTAATAAAGAAATATTCCCCACAATGCGGACACTGCACACACCAGTGTTCCTGTGTGCCAGTATTAAAAGCATCTTCAATGTTTGATGCCCCTTTTATTGTTGGAGTTGACACTTCAACCATCTTATAATTGTAAAAAGTATTGGTGCGTGCTTCTACCAGTCTCCACGGATCGCCTTCTGTCCCTGCACTCTTTGGCCAACGGTCTCTTTCATCTCCAAACACATACCTACAAGGGATTGATGCAAGGTTTGACGGTGAATTAGCTCCAGTAATAGTAAGCATACCACCTGGATAGGACTTATTAAAAATGGTATTGTTTGACTCTCTACTCTTTACATCTGCAACCTTATCTCGAAGCGATTTCGTATCCCTGATCATGGGAGCTATTCTTCGCTTTGAAAAATCTTCCGCTATTGGCTTTGTATTCGGCACTACAAACATAATGGGACCTGGATCAATATCTATTGCATACCCCATCATATTTAATTCCATTTCCGTTTTGCCAACTTGTGATGATGCCACAACTACTAAATGATGTACCTTAGTATCTGTAAATGCATCCATAATTTCTTTTAGATAGGGAGTCCTGCTCGTTTTCCATCTTCCTGGTTCAGCACTATTTTCTGCTGACAGCCACCTATACTTATCTGCCCATTCTGTCACTGTAAGCTGTTCTGGTGGTTTAAAGTAAATAATCGCTTTTTTAATCACCTTATTAAGCTTACTTACTTCTGAATTACTCGTCGGGTTCTTCTCCGACATCCTGCCATTCTTTCCTTTCCAATACTCTTCGTTTATATTCCTTGGGATCGTATTCATACTTGGACAGCTCATCTAAAATGTGACATATAGCATCTTTGATTACAACCTGTGCCTCTGCTGCTGTATTGACAGCAGCTACATCAACCGCAAGCTGTCCAGGCAGTGCCAACAACATTGACCGAACAGCTAAACACAAATCAGCCGTCATTTTTTCAACATCCTCAGCCGCGTGCATATGTCCTGCCAATTCTTCAAGCTCTAGCTCTGCCATTCTTGCTTTCGCACTTTTATAATCAATCTCCGCCTGCATCTTCTCTATTGTCTTTTGTTCTTTCCTATCCGTATAGACTTTGGTAGATCTTACCTTTAAATGATTTATGTATGCCAATACTGTTGGACACAAGTCATAATGCTTTACCTTTCGACTACCTACTTGTATCTCACAGGTACTTAGCACACCATCTTGAGTTAATTGCTGAACACGTCTTACAGATTCAAAGCCAAGCACGCGTTTTATGAACTTTACATCTACGTAATTCTCTTCAAATTCCATTTGTGGCATTACTGCCCCCCTTTGCGTAACGAAATGATATTCATTTTTTCTCCAATAGCTAGACAATTTTTGGGCTCGCGAGCACCACAAGGGAAAAATTTGGCGTCACAGTACCTTTTATTTTTATTTACTCAAACGTTCTAAATGATGTTGTAGCCGCTTGGATAATTCCTTATTTATCCGATCATGAATATTATTAGATACTATATTGTTCGTTACCATTTGAGGTACAGAAATTGTTTTGACTACTTCAATTGGATATCTTGCGTCCATTCTCTGAAAAGGAAGCTGTGGCGTATTTTCCTTAGCATTCCTAGGCGTCCCTAAGAATACTTTTCTTCCTAATGGCTTTCTTCCAGATTTTCTTTTGATTTGCGCTGTAACTACATATGGTCCCTTGTTAGGACGGATTGTTGGTTTCATACCAAAATGTGTAGGCGTCAATACACGCCCTCTGTATATTATGGATAAATCCCCAATTTTTGTTCCATGTATTTTTACACTACTTCTTCCTCGAATCCCTGCCTTTGCCTCATTGATGTCTGCTTTTTTAATATTATATTCTTTTGCTACTTCCCCTGCCACCCATGAAGGACCACGTGTTTTAAAATCTGCAATTGTTCTTTGCACCACCTTCTTGCTTCTGTCACGCATATCTTGCAATTCATCTACCACATTATCTAGTCCATCGATTACAATATTCATTACCCCTGCTGCCATCAGAATAATTCACCACCATTATAAAATAAAAAAGCTACCTCATAAATGGGGTAGCTTTTCTTGCCTCGTTTGTAAATCACATTATAACATTACCACACTTTACTACTGCTTTTCAATGCCATTTACTGCCTTTTACTGCCTTTTTTTATTTTTTTCTTTGCCCTTTTATTAGACTAATTAGTACATCTTTTACTATCTTTCAAAGCAGAAATATACTCATTCATCATTCTGGTAAGTACTGTTGCCTGTTTCTCGCCATTCAATTCACAAGCTTTTGCAAATTCCTCAACCACTTCTTTTTTCAATTTATAGGATTTACTAATCCACCCTGTTTTCTTCTCATACTTTCTTGTGGCAATCGACTGTGCTTTAGGATTTCCTACGGGCATCTCTTATCCACCTCCTTAGTTTAGGAACAACATAACATAATTCATATAACCCTGCTGCCATTAGAATAATACTTGACATTGCATTTCTTTTTGATGCAATAAATATTACCCATGCTGCAATTAAAAATATTTCGTTAAATTTTATTTTCATATTTCTACAGATGTGCTATACTTTATTTAAGGGTCTGGGGCTTTCGCCCCTTTCCCTTAGTCACTTAGAACTTGTATTAAGCTTGCCAGCCCTGCTAAAAACGTTCCCACGGCTATTAGCAGTTCGGTCACGAGCTTGAGCAAGTTCTCTTTTTTTTGCTTTTTCTTTCGTTTTTTGCCCATCTGTGTTTCACCTCCTTACAATTATATATTATCATATCGTGCACGATATGTCAACAACTTTTTCATATTTATTTTTTATTTTTTTCTGATTGCAATTCTTTTATATGTTTTAATGCCGCTCCATGTATCTTGAAGACTTTATTATTATACTTTTCGATATTCCCATCGTAATCTTTTCTACTTCCAAATATTTTTCCTCTTATCTCATCCCATTCAAGCCCATCTTCATAACGCATCTGCATCACCAGCTTTTCATATGGATTTTCTAATCTTTCCAAGATAGCATTTATAACTTTACTTTGTTTTGTCAATTCTTCTTTCAGTTCTTTTATTTTTCCTTCCGCAGCAACCTTTTTACATACTACGCTTTCAACTGCACTAAACGCAGCATTTCCAGCAGGTAAATCTGTTTTACCCGCTGGAGACGAAAGTTCATCTTTATCTAATAATAAATAATACCTGATTCGTGTTGCTTCTAATTCTTCTTGTTTACGCAAATAATTTTTCAGATAAAGTTTATCTACCATTTTTATTCCCCTTATAGCACTGCTGCCTTTTTAAGATGTTGTGTATTCTTTTATTAAGTCTAGCGGAATATGTCTCGTTCCACTATTTCTTCCAAATCTAATATAAGTGCAAAGACATCCATCTTGCACTTTATAACTATCAATGTAGTGTTCTTCCTCTGTTCCATCACGATATATAATCTTAATCCTTATGTCTGCCATATAATTTTCCCCTCAAATTTCAGTTTAGCTGATTAAATTCTTATTTTCTCGATTATTCGAGTTTTAACCAACATGCTCTTTTACACACCAATCTAGGAATCTGCTACAATGCTTATTCGTACAAGGGCTGCTGCCACATTCCCCATATTCCTTTTCACAGATAAGGCAGTTAAATACTCCTTCTGTCTCTTTCAAGCTCATCTCTGTATCATCAGCAACTTGTAACAGCTCCATTTCATCTAATCCCATCACCGTTTCAACAATTTTCTGCCGCATATACTCAATATTGGTCATTCTAAGCTTTCCTCTCTTTCTATTCTTCTTATTTAGACTCCACAACATTACAATTCTTTCTTCCCCTTATGGAGCATACTCAGCCGGACATTTTGTTTCTCGTTTATGCCACGCTGAAGATGTTTTATCCTTCGCGCACTCTTTTCTCATTGCCTCAAAACACGGTTCCTGTGTGATAACCTTATTCATTATCAATTCACCGACTGCTACGCCTCTTCGTCTGCCCTTGGAATCTTCCACGATACACATATGTGGATATTTCGCCACCACAGTATATTTTGTCGCCCGAACTGGCATTCTCGCTTCGTCTGGTTTTTGTTTTAACTTTATTTGTGTATTTATTTTCAACTCTGCATAAGTCATACTTTTACTCCTTTCTGCTGTTCTTCTGATGCCATTCTCTCTTTGAGCAGATACAATGCATCTAACAAACAACTATATTTTGCCACATGATAGTCCATTTTTTCTGGCTTTGCAATTTGCAAATAAGATTCAAATTGCAAAACCAGCTCATCAATCATATCTAATTCATATCCGCCTCTAAGTTGCCGTTTCTCTACTGCCATATATATTTCAGATGTGTCAGATTCTGACACATTTTCTTTTACTATTTTCGGTGCTTCTTCAGATGTGTCAGATTCTGACACATTTTCTTTTATCAATTCTGGGGCTTCTTCAAATGTGCTAGATTCTGACACATTTTCTTTTACTGATTTTGGTGTCTCTTTAAATGTGTCAGAT
>ERZ778513.736-NODE-736-length-24167-cov-10.137566_pt1 | contig 24167 bp, 17 predicted proteins | sample MGYA00510345_ERZ778513 | MGnify/ENA primary metagenome ERZ778513 (study PRJEB29527, sample SAMN07138966) | mouse gut metagenome | material: feces | host: mouse | place: China:Nanjing | collected 2016-01-25 ... | reverse complement strand
GAATGGTAGACACGAAGGACTTAAAATCCTTTGGTCATTGCGACCGTGCGGGTTCAAGTCCCGCTTCGAGCACCGGAAGAAATCAGCCACTTAGCTCCGCGCTAACTGGCTGATCTTTTTTTATGCCGGTGTTGGCAGTTTGGCGAAGATTGACTACTTTTACATTGTCAAAATCAGACACACCCTTACCAATCTCTCAATCCATCTACAAAACCAATCAAATGTCACAGAAAAAAAGATACTTCCTCGAAGAGGACGAGATACCCCGCAACTGGTATAATATCCAGGCCGACATGCCGGTGAAACCGATGCCGCCGCTCAATCCCCAGACCCGCGAGCCGATGAAAGCCGAAGATCTCTATCCGATCTTCGCCCGCGAATGCTGCGACCAGGAGCTGAACATGACCGACCGCTGGATTCCGATCCCCGATGAGGTCCGCGAGATGTACAAATACTACCGCTCCACTCCTCTGGTGCGCGCCTATGGCCTTGAAAAAGCGCTCGGCACATCAGCCCACATATATTTCAAAAACGAGAGCGTCTCGCCGATGGGATCACACAAACTCAACTCCGCCATCCCACAGGCCTACTACTGCAAGAAAGAGGGCGTGAAAAACGTCACCACCGAGACCGGCGCAGGCCAGTGGGGCGCGTCGCTTTCATATGCCGCATCGCTCTTCGGACTTGAAGCCGCTGTCTATCAGGTAAAAATCTCCTACGAACAGAAGCCCTACCGCCGCAGCATCATGCAGACATTCGGAGCTCAGGTAACCCCGTCGCCTTCCATGTCGACCCGCGCCGGCAAAAACATTCTGACCGCCAACCCCAACTCACAGGGCTCGCTCGGCACCGCCATCTCCGAAGCCGTGGAACTCGCCCGCACCACTCCTGACTGCAAGTATGCCCTCGGATCAGTGCTCAGCCATGTCACACTCCACCAGACCGTAATCGGACTCGAAGCCGAGAAGCAGATGGAAATGGCCGGAGAGTATCCCGACATAGTGATAGCCTGCTTCGGCGGCGGCTCAAACTTCGGCGGAATCTCCTTCCCCTTCATGCGCCACAAGATAGCAGCCGAGAACGGAAAATCACACACACGCTTCGTGGCAGCAGAACCCGCCTCATGCCCCAAGCTCACCAAAGGCAAGTTCTGCTACGACTTCGGCGACGAGGCCGGCTACACACCGCTGCTGCCCATGTTCTCACTCGGCCACAAATTCCAGCCCGCCAACATCCATGCCGGAGGCCTGCGCTACCACGGAGCAGGTGTGATAGTCAGCCAGTTGCTCAAGGACGGACTGATGGAAGCCGTTGACATCGACCAGATCGAGTCATTCGAAGCCGGCTGCCTCTTTGCCCGCGCCGAAGGCATCATCCCTGCTCCTGAATCGTGTCATGCCATCGCCGCGACCATCCGCGAAGTCAGAAAACTGAAAGAGGGTGAAGAAAAAGTGATTCTCTTCAACCTTTCAGGCCACGGCCTTGTCGACATGGCCTCATATGACAAATATCTCTCCGGTGACCTGATCAACTACACTGTAACTGACGAAGAAATCGAAGCCAACCTTGCCAAGCAACAGTAAGCCCCTGTCACTCATAACCGCATCCCTGCTGGTGCTCAGCGCGCAAGCAAGCCATGCCGCCGACTATGCACCTTCATCCGTCCTGGCTTCCGGCCAGTGGGTGAAGGTACATGTCGATTCAACCTCAGTCTACCGCATCGACTACCCTACGCTCCGCAGCTGGGGATTCGACGAGCCGGAAAAAGTCCGCGTGTTCGGCTACGGCAGTGTCGAGCAGGCACATCCGCTCGACACCGCCCCTGACGACCTGCCTCCGGTTACCGTATGGCACACCGCCGATGCGATGTATTTCTATGGCGAAGGCGACGAGCGCACCGTCCCCTCCACATCATCGTCAATCATAAACTATCGCAACCACTACTCGCGCGGCTCAAATTACTTCCTGACAGCCTCACTGCCCGGCATCACAATCGGCGACACCCTGTGCACAGCGCAGACCACTCCCGTAGAAACCCACCTGTCAATTGATCTGCACCACCCTGAGGAGGTGAATTTCCACTCTGCCGGAGTCTTTTTCTTTTCTCAGGACCTCACCACCCTGCGCAATGGCTACACCTTTACATTCTCGGCACCTGATTTCGCCGGATACGCCAATCTGGCCTACCGCTACGCCTATCTCCACAGCGAAAACACAGCCCAGAACATAGCCGTCACATTTTCCGGGCCGGTCACCCATTCGGCATTCACCCCTGCCACCCACAAGAATAATACCATAGACAACCGCCTCTACTCACTCTCCACTCTTAAGAAAATCCCCGTGACCGCGGCCTCAGAGTTGCCGTTCAGCGTAAACTTCTCGATTCCGGCAGGCAAACAGTTCGACCGTCTCGCTCTCGCGGAAGTCTACTGGATGTATCAGCGGAAAAACAACTTCCGCGGGCCGGCCATGTTCATGAACTTCCTCCCCTCCACAACCCCGCTCGGAATCAACCTCAGCGGGCTCAGCGATGATGTGGAGATCTGGGACGTCAGCGATCCGCGCGCCATCAAGCGCCTGGGCCACGATCCGCTCTCCGACGGCCGCACATTAGTCACACTCCCCGCCCGATCCACCACCGAAAAGAAACTGTGTCTCTTCACTCCGGGCAGTGACATCCCCAAACCTGCATTTGCCGGAAGCGTATCTGCCCGGAACCTCCACGCCATGCCGGCCACAGACTATCTGATAGTAACCACCACGGCCTTTCAGCCGGAAGCCGAGAGGCTCGCGGAAGCCCACCGCCTGATGCAGGGACTCGATGTCACGGTAGTGACACAGAATGATATCTTTGATGAATTTTCATCCGGATCGCCCCACCCCAACGCGGTGCGCAAGTTCGTCAGAATGCTCCGTGAACGACCCGCCAAACCGCTGCGCTACCTGCTGCTGATGGGAGCCGCCACATACGATCCGCGCCACAACGTCTCTGACGACGGCATAGACTATCTGACAGGCTACGAGGTAGAACGGCCTGACCACGCCGCCTCGATGGCCACGGACCATGCCACAGACCTCTACTTCGGCTTCATGACCGACCGCATTGCCGAAAACCTTAGCTCGACATTCATCGAAACCTCTGTCTCGATCGGACGCGCCCCCGTGCTGACTGCGGCTGAAGCCCGAATCTTCGTAGACAAGTGCATAGCCTACCTGCAGGAGCCCCGCATTGCCGGACGCCCGGACCTTGCCGTCCTTGTAGCCTGCGAAGGTGACAAAGATGCCCATCTGAAAGGGTCGGAAAAACTGCGCGCCATACTCATGCGCAACATCCCCTCGGTCACTTGTCCGCGCATCTACAACGCGCTTTATCCATTCGACAAAAAGATCGAGCGCAAGCCCACTTTCGCACCGATGGCCTCTCAGGTGGCCCGCGGACCCTTCCTGCTTAACTACACAGGCCACTCCGGGGCATATGAAATCGGATCTGTAATGAGCATCTCGCACATCGACCGCCTGACATTCACCTCCATGCCGGTGACTTTCTTTGCAAGCTGCGAGACAACCCCCGTAGACGCACCTTTCCGCGGAATAGGCACCAAACTGTTCCTGCACCCCTCCGGTCCCATAGCGCTTGTGGGAACCGGGCGCGATGTATATCTCAACAACAACCAGACTCTCAACGAAGAATTCGCCCGGCAAATCTCCCTCCCCGACGGACCGGAGCGTCTCGGCGATGTCTGGCGCACCACCATCAACCTCTCAGGAAAAAACAGCAGTGTGCAGCGCACAAACAATTTCTGCTACAATTTTCTTGGCGACCCCGCACTGCCGGTGCGCCGCCCTGACCGCAGAGCCGCCGTCAGCTTCAGTTCTGAAACCGGTGACGCAGAGTCTACCCTTGACGCACCCTCTCTCAGCCCTCTCATGCTCAACGGACGCATCACTCTGGCCGACGGTTCGACCGACACCGCATTTGACGGCAACATCACCCTCTCGCTCTACGACGCTCCACTCACCACCATGCGCTACGCCCATGCCTCCGGAGACTCCATCAAGCCGATGACACTCGACGAGAAACTGCTGTATGAAACCTCCGCAGAAGTAAAAAACGGCCTATGGTCTGCTACGATCACTCCTCCTCTGAGCTCACGCGAAGGAAGAAACCGCCTCACTATGCTCGCCTACTCCGATGACGGCCATATAGCCTGCGGAATAGACAGCACCCTGACTGTCAGACAGCCGCTCACACCAATTCCGACCGACACCACAGGCCCGCAGATCAGCCTCTATCTCGACTCGCCTGACTTCATCAACGGCAGCGAGACCGGGCCTTCGCCTGTGCTCTATGCCTCAATCCGCGACGACGAAAGCGGTATAGCCACCGGATCTGCCAACATCGGCGACTTGCCTACCGCCGTGCTCGACTCCTCGACACGCCTGGCCGACATAGGACCGGCAATGCGCTTCGGCACCGATGGCAGCGCCGAGGTGGCCTACACCCTGCGCAATCTCCCGGCAGGACGCCACACGCTTACCCTGAGCGCGCGTGACGTTGCCGGAAACACTTCACGCGAGACTCTGACATTCACTGTGGTTGACACCATGTTCTCAGCCATACTCAGCACCGACAGCACCATCTGCCGCAAGAGTGTCGAACTTGATCTTGCCGGTCACCCTACCTCCGGACTGACCTCAAGGCTCATCATCCGCAATATGGAGGGAGCCACTGTGTTCACTCTCGACAACGCCTCCTTCCCATTCGCATGGGACTTCCGTGACTCCTCCGGAGCAGCCCTCCCTGACGGCACATACAGAGCATCGGTCCTCATCACCGACGGACTGCGCTTCGGATCAAGCAACGAGGCAGGATTCACACTCATACGCCCGCGCTACTGAGCCTCTGCCCCCTCTCAGAAATTTCCACATACATCCAATCTTTATAAAGAGCCCCTTACTCCATGACAAAAAATGATCTCAGAATAGTCTTCCTCGGAACCCCTGATTTTGCAGTTGAAAGCCTGCGGAGAATAGTAGACGGCGGCTACAACGTGGTAGGCGTGGTCACCATGCCTGACAAGCCGGCCGGACGCGGTCACAAACTCTACCAGTCGCCGGTCAAGGAATTCGCCCTTGCCCAAGGCCTGCATCTGATGCAGCCCGTCAGACTTAAAGATCCTGAATTCATAGAAGAACTTCGCTCGCTTGAAGCCGACCTGTTCATTGTCATAGCCTTCCGCATGCTTCCTGAAGTAGTCTGGACCATGCCGCGCCTCGGCACCTTCAATCTCCACGCCTCCCTCCTGCCCCGCTACCGCGGAGCCGCACCCATCAACTGGGCGGTGATCAACGGCGACACCGAGACCGGAGTCACAACCTTCTTCCTCAAACACGAAATCGACACCGGCGACATCATTGCCCAGGAACGCATCGAGATCCTGCCAACAGACAATGTAGGCCACGTACATGACAAACTCATGATGCTCGGCGCCGACCTCACCATCAAGACCATCGACGATATAATTGCCGGCACACTCAGCCCCATTCCCCAGGACCGGCTGACCGGAGGCACCGAACCAACCCCTGCGCCTAAGATCTTCAAAGAAACCTGCCGTATAGACTGGGGTGCCACAGCCGTGACAATCCACAACCTCGTGAGAGGTCTGTCACCCTACCCTGCCGCCTGGAGCACCCTCTATGACGGAGAAACCGAGCTCGGAGCCGTAAAAATTTTTGAGACCAAGGTAACGGATACAACTGATCAGGCTCTCCGGCCCGGCCAGATACTGATTTCAGGCACCACACTCTCCGTAGGCACAGGCGACGGAAAAGCACTTGAGATCCTCAGCCTGCAGGCTCCGGGAAAACGCCGCATGCCGGTGGCCGACTTCCTGCGAGGCTCACGCCTTTCGGCCCCGTGCTTCCGCTGAGCCAGTCAGTCCGAGAATCCTTTCGTTGGTATAATCTATGCAAAAATTCCATAATCACGAAAAAAACTGTGGCACTTTGTCACAGTTTTTTTGTAATTTTGCGCCCGAAAGAAACAAACACAACACAAAAGGCTGCCTTACAAAAACAACAAAACTATAGATCATACACACACTTTCCCCAACGAGATGCCTCGATGGCACCCGTACTCATCAATTCCAACAGAGGTACTACTTTGCATCAATTTAAAGTCCAATTCTAAAGAGTTCTATTTAAATGCCAAAATTAACTGAAAACCGCATCAGCATGCTTCACGGCATACTGCTGATAGCTCTGTTCGCCTGTGCGTCATTCTACATCGGTGAAGCCAGGCTGCTCAAAGAAATTTCGTTCAGCCCGATGATCATCGGCATCATTCTCGGCATGCTCTACGCCAACTCCCTGCGCAACAACCTCCCTGATACATGGGTGCCCGGCATCCAGTTCTGCTCAAAAAAAATACTGCGTCTCGGTATCATCCTCTATGGATTCCGCCTGACCTTCCAGGATGTGGTCAACGTTGGCGTTTCAGGCATTGTCATCGACGCCATCATTGTTGCCACCACCATTCTCGGCGGCATCTGGATCGGCCGTCTGCTCAAGATGGACCGCGACACCGCACTGCTCACCTCTGTCGGCAGCGGCATCTGCGGTGCGGCAGCTGTGCTTGGAGCCGAATCCACAATCCGCACTCAGCCCTACAAGACAGCTGTTGCCGTAGCCACAGTGGTTATCTTCGGCACTATCTCGATGTTCTTCTACCCGATAGCCTACCGTTCAGGCTGGCTCGATCTCTCGCCACAGGAAATGGGCATCTACTCAGGCGCCACACTCCATGAAGTGGCCCACGCCGTAGGTGCCGGCAACGCAATGGGCACCGAGATCTCAAACGTAGCCATCATCGTAAAGATGATCCGCGTGATGCTGCTGGTTCCCGTCCTGCTCATACTCGGTTTCTGGGTTGCCCGCCGCAACTCAGCCGAAAACACATCGGCTGAAAAAGGCAAGGTCAACATTCCCTGGTTTGCAGTAGGCTTCCTCGCTGTCATCGGCTTCAACTCTTTCGATCTTCTGCCTGCAGCATTCGTTGATGCCATCAACTACTTTGACACCTTCCTGCTGACAATGGCAATGGCCGCACTCGGAGCCGAGACCAGCATCGACAAATTCAAGAAAGCCGGAGCAAAGCCCTTCATTCTTGCCTTCTGCCTTGATCTCTGGCTCATAGGCGGCGGATATATCCTTGCTAAACATCTGGCTCCGCTCTGGCTCTAACAAAGTATAATGGGGCATCAGAGCAAACGTCGCCTGCCCAGTGGACGTGCCGACATATTTCATCTGATCACCATATAGCAAAACTGCCTCCCGCCGGCTTTCATGCCGCTACGGGAGGCAGTCCTGTAATATCTCTTATAGATTACTGTTGCGCCTAAGCCTCATCCCATTCCGATAAGTTCCAGAGCCTTTGCATTGAACTTCTCCGACGGCAGGTCATAGGGGAGCCAGTTGATAGGGAACCCTCTTCTCTCCATGCCGCGGAACCATGTCATCTGCCGCTTGGCAAACTGATGGATGGCAATCTCAAGGCCGCTGACCATCTCCTCGCGGCTCATCTGTCCGGTCAGATGCAGAGTAAGGAATTTGTATTCCAGACCGTAGTAAATCAGATCGTCAGGAGCTATGCCGCTGTCGAGCAGCCGTCTGACCTCTTCGATCATTCCGGCTTCAAGACGCGACTGAAGACGCTCCGTGATGCGCCGTCGGCGCGACTCGCGATCAATTTCCACTCCTATAACCACCGCATCGGTCATAGGGTTCGGCACAGCTTTCACAGCCGCCTCAGGGTGCTCATGATAATAGGTCTGGATCTCGATGGCTCGGATGGCACGTTTCACCGTATCGACATCTGTCACATTGTGGAGATCTTTCATAGCCGACAGCATTACTGTCAGCTCTTCAAGCGACTTGCCTACAAGGCTCCGACGCAGTTGCGGATTCTCCGGCACTTCAGGCAACTGAAGTCCTTTCAGCACACTTTCCACATAAAGCCCGGTGCCTCCGCAGAGAATGGTCCGCTTTCCGCGACTTTCTATGTCTGCCCTCGCTGCTGCGAAATCTCGCAGAAACTCAAAAAGATTATACTTGTAGCCAGCCGGACAGATGTCTATAAGATGCACCGGCACTTCACCGTATTCCTCAAGATCCTTTCCGGTACCGAGGTCCATTCCACGGTAGATCTGACGCGAATCGGCACTGATGATCTCGGCATCGATCTCGCGGGCCAGCTCAACGGCCCGCCGGGTCTTGCCCGATGCCGTCGGTCCTGTGATCACAATCAGTGGCTTGTACGCTTCCATCACGGACTCAGGCTTTATAACCCTCCGATGTGTTCTGTCTGCGCTGGAAGAGTTTGCGGAAGCGGTAGAAGGGCTTGTCTTCATTGAGCCTTGCCACTTCAAGCCAGCGTGAATTGTTGAAATCCACGTCCCAGTCACAGATTCCGTTCAAACGGAAGTTCGGACGATAGTTCTTTATCTTGTAGAGACGGCGGCCATCGCTGTCATAGGTCTTCCAAGCCATAGTGATAGTGTAGAGACGATGGATCTCAGTGGCGAGCATCGGCGTGAGATCTCGGTTGTAGAGCAGGCGCTGAAGCTGCGAGAGTGAATACCATTTGCCTTCGTAACGTGATGAGGAGATCACTTCACGGTTTTCAAGACAGCAGATGAAATGATAGATATTGTTAAGGCCTGAAACATCAGTGCTCTTGTACATGAAACGCATTGAGTAGTTGTCCTCGCTGATGTTGCTTATATCGCCGAACACCTCTTTGGCCCTCTCTCTGCTTATTTCCTTAGCATACGGAAGTCTCAGCACCGCCGGAGTATCGAAGCGGTTGTTGTCAGGTACATCATAGTATCCGTCACTGCGGGTCAGAAAGACATTGTCGCCGGTCAATATTATGTAGCGCACGGTCGAGCCCGGTTCGCTGCCGCGCGGATTCATCTCCAGATGGTTGTAGTAATAGCCCCAGAGGGAGAAATAGCGCAGTCCGAGATAAACAATTGAGAGCGAATAGAAAATCACAGGCACCCAGTTGTAGATAAATGCATCTGTGCCGTTGATGTTGACATTGACGTAGAACAGTGAATAGTAGCTCCATGACAGCACCGAGACCGCAACTGAAAGGATCAGCAGCAGACGCACCTGAAACTGGCTTTCCTGACGGAAGATCTGTCCAAGGAAACCACGCTCGGATGCATTGCCGTGGCGTATGATGCACATGCGGCACACTTCAGCTGTGTCGCCCTTCAGAATAGCTATTCCACATAGGACAGATGCCACCGGACCAAGTATCAGTATAGTCAGATAAGGTATGTGGAGATTGATCACATCATCCGAGTAGAAAATCGACACAAAACCTCTGACATAGGCTACGGCGATAATCAGCATGATGACCACAGAGTAGCCAAGAGTCTTCAGGCAGATCGACTGGATCAGATTGCATGACATTGCTTCGTACCTCATGCCACTGTGACGATAGATAATCAAAAGCAACATAAGGCCTAAGGTAACCATAGGCAACCAGATCTTAGGGATAAACAAACCCACAAATTCAGGTATTGCAAGCGTACCTACCGCCACAGCCCAGTTGAGCCACAGGGAGAATATCGCGCTTTCATTACTTATTCGCTGTTCTGACATTTTATTAAAACAATAATTTGTTAGTAGTGACCGTGCTAATCAACAATTCAGAATGTGTTAAAGTTTCGTTACGCCATGCTTTCACCTCGTTCAGCGCATGTTACGGTCGAAGTAGTCAAGCATCCGGGAGTAGACTGACAGACGGGCCCCGCAGCCATTGATCGAATGGTTCATGTTGGGATATATGAACAGATCACACCATTTGCCGGCAGCCTGAAGAGCCGACGTGAACTGGACTGTATTCTTGAAATGCACATTGTCATCAGCAGTTCCGTGCATGATCAGCACAGGCACTTCAAGGCCACCCACGGCGTTGATCGGAGCGGAGGCCTTATAACCGTCTTCGTTTTCACGCGGTGTCAGCATATAGCGTTCGGTGTATATGCTGTCATAGAAGCGCCAGTCGGTCACAGGCGCTATGGCCACTGCCGCGGCAAAAGGAGAAGAGCCGGTAGTCACACACATCAGTGTCTCGTAGCCGCCGTAGCTCCAGCCGCAGATGCCTATCCGCTTGCCGTCGACATAGGGTTGACGCGCGGCCCAGCGGCCTACGCCCTGCATGTCTATGGTCTCATAATGACCCAGACGCTTGTAGACTATGGTTTCCCACTGACGTCCGCGACCTCCGGTGCCACGTCCGTCGGCACAGATCACTATATAGCCTTTCTTGGCGGCATACTGCATCCAGTCCATGCTCCAGGAGTCGAGCACCTGCTGTGAGCCGGGGCCACTGTACTGATGGAGAATCACGGGATAGCGGCGCGAGGGGCTGAAATCGGACGGCTTGATAATATAGGCGTTGAGTTCGATTCCCTCATCGGTGCGGATGGTGGTGAATTCTTTTTTCGGAGCCGCACCGTAACGCGAAGCCACTGCGGCATTGTCTTCAATCACGCGCTGCTGCTTGCCGTCTATATTATATAAGGTGTAGACAGGGGGCTGGGTCGAGTTGCTGTAGTTGAGGGTATAGACGCTCTTGCCGGGATTGAACCAGGCCGATGCGCAGCCCTTCTCCGGGCTTATGTGCTTCATCACTCCCTTGGCATCAATCCTGGAGACTACTCTGTTGATCGGTCCGGTGGCTGTGGACTGCACATAGTGATTGCCCTTGGCGTCGGTGCCGTAGTAGGCTGTCACTTCGAAATCTCCGCTGGTGATGGTGCGGGTCAGGGCTCCGGAATAGGTGTACTGGTAGGCATGCACATACCCGCTGCGGGCCGAGAGCACTACAAAATTATCGGCGTTGAGAGTCAGATTTTCATAAGTGCAAGGCTCTATCCAGGCCTGCTCTTCCTCCACAAGGATTGATTTGGCCACATTGGAGCGCGGATTCATGCTGAACAGTTCCATTCTGGTCTGGGCGCGGTTGAGCGTGGTGACAATCAGACGGTCAGGCGCACCGCCATAGGCTATACGGGGAATGTATTCGAAATTAGAAGCGGGAATGTCAAGATTTTTGGTCTTGCGGTTGTCAACATCGTAGGAATGTATGCTGACTTTGGAGTTCGGCTCCCCGGCTACAGGATATTTATAAGTGAAGCTACCGGGATAAAATTCATACTGCGTCATCGGGTCGCAGGAGCCTTCATAGAGCGGAAATGTAAATGCCGGGACTTCGGTTTCATTGTATTTGATATAGCAGAGAGTCATGTTGTCAGGAGCCCATGCCATTGACACAGAGGTTGAGAATTCCTCCTCATAAACCCAGTCGGGCACTCCGTTGATAATCTGTCCGGGCTTTCCGTCAGTGGTGACATCGACTTCGGTCTTGAAGTCTATCTTATGGAGGTGGATATTGTTGTCATTAGCAACGAAAGCCACCATGCGGCCGTCAGGCGAGAACTGCGGGGCCTGCTGGCGCTCGAATTTCTCTGACAGCGGATGAAGCTGACGGGTACGGATATTATAGACGTAGAATTTCGACATCGACGAGCGGCGATAGATCATCTTGCGCTCGCGGCCTACTATCAGTTTTGTCCCGTCAGGGCTGAGTATGAAATTTTCAATCTCAGGGATTGTTGTCTCACGTGTGTGGGTCACGTCCATGACGGTCTCCAGTTCTTTACCGGTGCGACTGTCGAACTTCACAATGCGCTTTCTGTCTGACGACAGTTCTATATAGCTCTGCCCGTCAGGCATGTAGGCTGGAGCGGCTACACGCGCGGGTGAGTTTTCCGGATAGACGTAGGGGGCCATCGCGGCATCATCGGAGATTCCGGCGCTGACCGGCAGAACAGCGGCAGCGGCCATGAGACATGATATTATCTTTTTCATCACTGATTTCGAATGTATTTGATCTCAATATTTTATTTTCATTCAGCCATTCGGCTGTCAGCATACGGTAAGGCACTGAAAACCTGTTGATTTTTCTTTGTCAGAAGAGCGACAGCTGGGCTTCGTTGTCATTGGCCGGTTTGCGGGGAGGTTCATGATAACCGAAATCCGGATCGTCATGCTTGCCTTCTGAAAACCATTCGGTATTGTCGAGCGAGCTGTCTATTTTCACTTTTCGCGGGCGGCCTCTTCTTCGCTGCTGGCTCTGCTTCTCCGGAGCCTTAGGCGCGTCATCGAAGCCTATTTCAAGGCCCTGGTCGGCCGGACGGGCATATTCAGGAGCTGATTCCACGGCAGTGGCGGTGGAGTCAAGTTTCGACTGAAGTTCCTTGATCTGTTTGCGCAGACGCATCTCACTGTTGGCCTGGTTGTAGAGGTTTGTCTCTATGGTGCGGCGAAGTGATGCGTTAGATTCCTGAAGTTCTGCAATCTTGGCATCTTTCCGGGCTTTGAGTTCTTCAAATCCGTCGAGTTCTTTCTGTATATGCTCCACGGCCTGAAGCTGCTCCTGCTGCATTGTCTCAAGTTCTCGACGGGCCGCGGCTGCCTGATTGCGGAGATCGTTGATCATGTTGTCGCTCATCGAAGTCTTGACTTCGAGCTGCTCGCGCAGAGTCGACTGACGGGCGGCTTCCTCACGGAGCTTGCCGCACTCGGCTGTGAGTTCGGCTATCTTCTGATCGCGCTCGGCTATCAGGCTTTCATGTTCAGCAATCCGGCGCTCATGTTCCGCTAACAGTTCCTCACGTGCGTCCGGGCTTTCCATGACCTCCGCTTCGGTCTGAATATCATCACCACCTGCGGCTTTCTTCTGTTCTTCCTTTTCAGCCACGGTAGCTTCCAGCTCCTCAATCCGCGACTTGGCCTGGGTTAGTTCCTCTTCAAGCACGCTGGGCTTACGGCGACTGTAGAACCGCTCTTTTTCTTCGGCCTGCTTTGCAAGCTGCGATTCCAAATCGTTGATTCGGTCAAGCAGGGCGCGCTTCTGGCGGTCGACACTCAGCTGCAGTCTGCTATTTTCTTTGCGGAGAACAGTCATGGCATTGTCATCACCTTCAAGCTCCGAGATGCGGGCTTCGAGCCGGCTTTTCTCGTCCTTCCATTGGTTGGCAGATGTGCGCATGGCCTGTTCGGCCTGCTCTCTGAGACGGCTGTCAATGGATTCGATCAGAAATTTGCGCTGGGCTTCGGTGTCGAGACACTTTTTGATGAAATCAGGCTGTGCACTGTTGAACACCTCGATCACGGCATCGAACAGAGCGGCCGGAAGAGCGGCGTTGTCCGCAGTCTCGACAGCCGTAGCTGCAGCCACGGCAGGCATAGAAGCGTTGTCCGCACTGGCAGCCACAGCCGTTTCACGCGACGGCTGTGCCTGCCGGGAATCTCCGGCGGCATATGTGGGGACGGTGGGATCATAGTCCTCTTCTTCCTCCTCACTGTCGGGCGAAAAGCCGAATGCCCGACGCAGAAGTGTCATCATTGACATATTTGCACTGTGGTTTTACCGGTTTTAAGGTAGTTGACTTAAAGGCCGAGGTATTGATAATTGAACGGCGGAGGTGGCCTGAGGCTCTGTGAAGGAATGCCACTCCATTGCAAAGTTAACTGAAAATTTCCAAAATGCCACACAATTGCGGTGGAAATACCCTCCTGGCGCAAAAAAATGACTAAATTTGCATTGCATTCAATCTATCACGCACTGTATTCATCCAGACCATGAAAAAAATCATTCTGTCTCTGATCTCAGCATTCATACTGCCTGCCGGGATGGCCGGAGCCGATTTAAAGGCTGCCGATTCTGTTCCTGACCTGCGTTGGGGCGACCTGGCCGACGGGACATTTGCCAACCCGGTGCTCAACGCCGATTATTCCGACCCTGACATCATCCGTGTTGGCGACCGCTTCTACATGACATGCTCGGAGTTCCATTTTATGGGCATGCCTATCCTCGAATCGACCGACATGGTCAACTGGCGCATTATAGGCCGGGTATATGACCGCATCGACCTGCCTGGCTATTCCGATATGTCAAAATACGCCGAAGGCACCTGGGCTCCGGCGCTGCGCTATCACGACGGAAAGTTCTATATCTTTGTCTGCACTCCCTACGAGGGTCTGTTCATGACCACCGCCACTGACCCCGTCGGTCCCTGGGAACCCCTGCACCTGGTCAAGGGCATCGAGAAGTGGGAAGATCCATGCCCTTTCTGGGATGACAACGGCGAGGCCTATCTGGTGCGCAGCCGTCATCGCGCGGGGCCTATAATCATCCACCGCATGAGTCCTGACGGCCGCAGCCTGCTCGATGAAGGCACTACGGTCTACAAAGGTCCGGTGGCAGAGGGTCCGAAGATGTTCAAAAAAGACGGCTATTACTACATCAGCATTCCTGAAGGCAGTGTCAGCACTGGATGGCAGACCATTCTTCGCTCAAAGGATGTCTATGGTCCATATGAGTCACGCCGTGTCCACGAAAAAGGCTCGACTGACATCAACGGTCCTCATCAGGGCGCGCTGGTAGATACTCCTGACGGTCAAGAATGGTGGTTCTACCACTTTCAGAACGCCGGTACCCGCGGGCGCGTGATACATCTGCAACCCGTGGAATGGCACGACGGCTTTCCGGCAATCGGCACCGACTATGACGGCAACGGTGTCGGCGAACCTATGAAGATCTGCCGCAAGCCTGCCATAGCTGCAGACTGTGTCCCCTCGGCTCCGCAATCGTCTGACGATTTCTCCACACCCTCTGTCGGGCTGCAATGGCAGTTCAACCATAATCCCGACACGGCTTACTATTCTCTGTCAGCCCGCCCCGGATGGTTTGAGATAAAGCCTCAGCCTGCCGACATCCTCCGCAATGCTAAAAACCAGCTGACCCAGAAGCTCATGGGCTACCGCTCAGAGGCTATAGTGACCCTCGATTTCAGCGCCATGACTCCGGGTGAACGTGCCGGCCTGGAATGTATCGGCAAGCAGTTTCACGGTGCGGGTATCATGATCGGCGGCACTGCCGGAAAGCCTGCGGCATCGCTTTATGTAGAAGCCGACAGCTCAGTAGTGTTCAGCAGACCTCTTTCGGCCTCCGAACTCCTTGACGGACAGCAGCAAATCTTCCTGCGTCTGACTGCCGACACCACCTCTGATGACTTCCATTTCAGCTATTCACTTGACGGCAAGAGCTACGCACCGCTGGGTGAGCCATTTGCTGTGCAACCTGGGTTCTGGAAAGGTATCCGTCCAGGCATCTATGCCTACTCAGTCAGAGATGCGGCACAACCGTTATCACCGGCCCCGACCTCAGGACGGGTCTGGTTCGGCAACTTCATCTATCGCCATGACGGACCGGCCGGAGGGCTTGAATAGATGGTTCAGCCATCACCCAATGACCGGTTTCCGTCCACCACCGAAACAGAATCAGCCGACAGCCTAATTTTCAAGACCGTCGGCTGATTTTATTGTAGCAGCTGATTAGAATGAACGCCGCAGCTACGGTTCAGACTATCATCTCCGCAACATTTGACGCAGCCATGATGGCAAGCCAGGAATAGCGGCTCATTCCGAACGTCAGACTGACAGGCGAGACTACAGCATGGCCTATCCTCTTCATAGCCTTCGAAAATTCATCGCGGACATATGTAAAAGAATATGCCTTACCCTTGCGCTGCAACATCGGGAATATGTAAGGATTCCCGGCCTCGGCATATCTGCGCACTATCGCCATAGCCTTTTCACCGAGCTTCACCTCAACGGCTTTGCCCTTCAGACGCCGTCGGTATGAAAGGACATCGCCACGGAGATTCTCCACCCTGAGATTGGCCACATCGACAAGTTCCAGCCCATGAGCATAGAAACAGAACATGAACACATCACGCACAAAGGCCAAGTTGCCTTCTGACGACAAGTCTGCATCTGCAATTTTTCGGATCATGGCGGCATCAAGCGACTTCATGCGGGTGCTTTTCTGACTGTGGTCCACACTGATGTCCACATTGGCCGGCCAATTGAATTCGAGATCAGTCAGCCCGGCCTCCCTGGCCTGATTGAGCACCGACCTCAGTCCGCGCATATAAAAAGACACGGTCGACGGCGCCACACGGCGGCCCTGAAGATAACGGCTATAGTCCATGATCAGATCCGGACTGACCTCACTTACATGCACCTCCGCTCCGCCAAGAAACCCTGACAGACTGAGTCTGAGGCTACGCAAAGTATTGGCAAAACCCTTTCCCTGAAGCCGATATCCGGCTATCAGCGAATCGATATATCCCAGCAGAAGACTGCGGTCAGAGTCTTCCGGCCGCGGAGCCTGAGGCTCGAAATCATCACGAAAGTCACGGCCTACGGTAGCAATATCGCTTTTAATAGGGAAATGCTCTCCACAACTCCTGATCCGGTCAAGATACGGATTATCTCCGGCAAACAATCGGCGACTCTCATCGGCCACCTCATCAAGAGTCACCTGCCCTCGGCTCTCGGACAGATGCTCGATAACACAATAGATACTCTTCAGATCGCAGACAATCTGCCGGCGGGCCGTAAGAAGCACACGTTCATCAGCCCCTCTGACCACACTTGTGACATTGCGCTCAGCCGACCCCTCCCGGATCACATAATAGACCGCCCCGGCCACACCCTCAGTCCGCGACTTTCGAAATCGAGCCGTAATCGAAAACATTCAGAGAATTATCTAATTTATAGCTGATGGGATACTCCGGACTTTTGAGTTGAGGACTTCGCCGACTTTGTAGACGTAGCGGGAAGCGTCGAGGAAGAGGTTAGAGTTGACGCCGTTTTTGCGGTAGGCCTTGAGGTGGTCTGAGAGGATGCGCAGGTGGCTTTTGAGACCGGAGGTGGAGGCGCCGCCGGTGCGCATGGCCACGCAGTCAAGCGGGATGTAGCGGGTGGGGATGCGCTGGATGTAGATCAGACGAAGGAGGTGTTCAAAGTCGGCGGCAACGCGGAAGTTGATGTCGAAGCTACCGTGGCGGTCGTAGACGCTCTTGCGGCAGTAGAAGGTGGGATGGGCGGGCTGGAAGCCGAGTTTCATCATCCAGGGGCGGAAGGTGCGGGAGGAGTAGTAGCGGACACTGCGGCTGAGATCGGAGTCGTCGACGTAGTGGACGTCGGCATAGACGGCATCGATTTCCTGATCGGCGAGTTCGGCTGCAAGGGTGGCTACGATGGTGTCGGCGGTGAAGAAGTCGTCGGAGTTGAGGATACCGATGATGTCGCCTGAGGCCATTGCGATGCCTTTGTTCATGGCGTCGTAGATGCCGCGGTCGGGTTCGCTGACGTAGCGCAGACGGCCTTGGTAGAGAGGTTCAAGTTCACGGACGATGTCCATTGTGTTGTCTGTGGAGGCGCCGTCGACTATGATGTGTTCGATCTGTGTGTAAGTCTGTCGCAACACTGACTCCATTGTGTCGCGCAGTGTCGCACCGCTGTTATAAGTGGCGGTGATGATGGAGATTTTCATTGAGGTTAAATATTGTGTGTGATCAGCAAGTATGAAGAAATGTGTATTGGCAATGAGGGAGAAGGGTGACGGGGGCGGTGGCGTTTTAGAGGCTCACGCCATATTCTTCGCGAAGCAGGCGGGTGATTTTTTCGGGGTCGTTGCCACATTTGCGCTTGATTTCATAGACTTTGGCATCGACAAGAGTGCGGTACCACCAGCCTTGTATGAAGGTGAAGATGAAGCCTTCCTTTCCATCGCGCCATGCGCCTTTGGCGAAGTAGCGGTAGAGGAAGTAGGCAAACGATCGCCAGAACAGCGGCTTGCGGGCATAGCTGTGTTTCTTCCGCCGCTTGCTGCCGGCCTGGGTGTTGATCACGCGGCCTTCATCGGACTGTGCTGCTCCAGTGAGTCCGATTTCGATGTCGATCAGGTCGGCGGCCTCTCGGACTGCGTAGTTGACATGTTTGTGGCAGAACCATGAGAGATTGTTGAGGTTATGATCACAGAAGTCGTTCTCAAAGCAGATGTTTTCACCTTCATCAATCTGAATGTGTTCGTCCATCAGACGCTGTTCGCATTTACCTTTGCCGAATCTAAACAAGCGCAGAAGTGTGACGGGATAAATGCCATGTTTCATCCACCGGTCCATGAATATGTGGCGGCGGTTGAACGAGATTCCGGATATATTTTCCGGCATGTCGGGCAGCTTTTCTTTGATCTCATCGATCAGTTCCGGCAACAAGTATTCATCAGCATCCAGACGGAGCACCCATTTACCGGTGATCGGAGCGTTTTCGAGTCCCCAGTTGAACTGATAGGCGTAGTTGTTGACCCATTTGTTCTGGAGGATTGTTACATTGGGGTAGCATTTCGCTATCTCAAGCGTCCGGTCGGTCGAAAAACTGTCAATAATGAATATTTCCTTTGCAATAGCCGACACGTTTTTCAAACAACGGTCAATGTGAAGTTCCTCATCCTTTGTGAGGATTATGACTGAAAGATCAAGCATCTTTTATAACACGTTTCTTAATGAATTTCGCAGGATTCCCACCGACAACCGTCCACGGCTCGACGTCTTTGAAGACAGCAGCACCTGCTCCAACTACGGCATAATCTCCAATCTTGACTCCCGGACCGACAAAAGCCCTTACAGCAACCCACGCATGAACTCCAATCACTATAGGCCATGATATCATTTCATGTCCAGGGCTTTTTATATCATGAGTCCCAGGGCAAATAAATGACTCTTGCGAAATTGTTGCATATTCTTCAAGAGTAACCATATTGACATTGTACAAATTAACCCTGTCATCAATGCATGCGCCCTCTTTCATTGTCAAAAACCAAGGCGCCCAAATTCTTACAGAGGCATGCACATTTGCCGTTTTATGAAGTTTAGCCCCAAACAGTCTTAGTATCATATTTCGATATAAGCGAAACACCCGTGTCCCAAAAGGACGGAATAAGACAATATATGCTATTGCCCACAACAATCGTCCAACTTTATTTCCAAACGAAAGATGATTCTTATATTTTGGAATCTCCATAATAACTTTATTGATATTATGTTACTTTATTATATAAATACAAATTCTGGTTTTGGTGCTATACCAAGAATCCATTCATATAGATTTTTCATTTTAGTCCCCAATGCCTCAACAGAATAATTGCGGCGTATTAGCTCACGGCCATTTTCGCCCATTGTTTTCAACTTATTTTCCCCCAGCATGTAGGCACTAAGGATAGTCTGATTTATTGAATTTTGGTCATTTGAAATCCACCATCCGCAATTGTGCTTCGGAAGTTCCTGCCAAGGCATTCCTGTTGATGCAATAACCGGAACTCCATGAACCAATGCTTCAGTTACAATATTTCCAAAATTTTCATAATCTGATGGAACCACCAATATTGACAATGAATCAATCGCAGCATCCTTCTCTTTTCCTGTCAGAAAACCAGCAAACTTGACATTTGATAGGTTCAATCGGCAGACCTCATCATGAAGAAATTTTTCATAGGAGTTATCTCCACCTCCAATTATAAGGAGCTCAGCATCGTCAGGCAATTTTTCTCTAAGATCGGCCATAGCGTAAATCAGGCGTTCAATGCGTTTACGAGGGTGAACACGGCCCAAATATCCTATCCTGAATTGAGGCTTTTCGGGGATCGGTCTGTCGATCAGCCCTTCTGTCTCGATTGGGTTCGGAATTACAGCTACCGGATTTTTAAATCCAAGCGCTCGATAGTGTTCCATTTCTTCAATGCAGGTTGCCTGAACTGCCGCCGCATTACACAAAGTATGATCCTGATAAAGTCTACGCATTATCATTTTTAATAGCCTTTTATGGGCCAAGGCCTGAGGATAAAACATCCCCCGCAACGTCACTACGTATGGCTTCCGATGTTTCATTGCATATCGGGCAAGCTGTGTTCCATGCAACATCCAGACTCCCTGGACATGATAAAGATCTGCATCTCCGATAGATTTAACTGTCTCATCATATTTAGGCACATAAGCCAATGTGCCATATTTAGGCTGTCTGTAATAAATCGGCTTGGCGGCTTTATCAATAAGCTGGTCTCCGGGGTCGATAGGAGGCATTACGATATCTGTATCAACACCTTTTTCGCGCAAGCCCTTTATTGTAAGCCATGTGCTTAAAGCCGGGCCACCAGAATGAACATTCAGATGGCCGGAATGAATTATGTGCATATTTGTCAGAAAATATGATTAATGTATTTAACCTGTTTGATCTGCTCAATGCCCCTATTCAAAATCAACGTGAGAATTAGAGCTAAAATCAACGTTATTATCTCGCAAATAAGGCTGGAATGATGTGAAATTGTAGATGTTATAGCAGAACGAGCACCACAATTTTTTAAGAATAAGATACATATCAAAATATAATCGCCCCCTTTAGCTTAATCCAAAGCGACTATGCCGGATTATGTATTAAAGTTGACTGATAATATCATGCAATCTAAATGCCTGAGCTTGACAACTGATCTTTGCTCTATATTCCAAATTTTTCTTCTTGGCTGTATCAAGAGTATCTTGAGAAATCAGAAACGGCATCAGTTTATCAGCAAGATCGCTTGGATTTCCAGCTTTAAACACATCGCCTCCTTCAGACTCCTTTATAAGGCAATGAGCACCGATTCCATCACTGACAACCACAACATTACCCCTTTGAATAGCTTCATTTATTCTTATCCCCCAAGGTTCTACTCGGCCAGGAGCAACAAGTATATCTATTTGTGAAAGCAATGTTGAATATCTTTTTGAATCAAGAACCCCTTCCAATTTTACTCTATCTTCAATTCCTAATTGGCTTATCAGATTCTTAATATAATCTTGCTTTGAACCTTTACCGGTTATATGGCATACAAAGTTTTGTACCCCTTTATCCCTGACAATTGCAAGAGCTTTAACCAATATATCCACCCCCTTATAATGCTCAATCAAACCCGGACAAAGAACATGGAGTTTCCCATCGCCAGCCTGGCTATAATGGAATTCGAACTTCTCATCTGTATAATATCCGAACGGAAATACCATACGGAATCCAAAATTCCGAAATTGGTTAAGATCTCGATCCGATGAACCCGACAGACACATTACACCCAGACTGTTTTCAGAAACCCTCCTAATTCTATACGGAAGAACAATTGACATAAAAATTGTTTTGAGCAATTTACGAAACCCTTTTTCAAGGTTAAAATATGCCTCTGACATATTTGCAAACGCAATATTATTTTCTATTGCGTAATCAATCAATTTTCGCATTCGATCAGGGTAACTGATACCATTGAACAGATGTATTCTATCTGTGTATCTATCCAAAATCTTTTTCCCTTCCTCATGCCATTCGTCATCACTAAGTATGATGTGATTTTCAAATAGTTTACCTCCATCATCCCACCCCATAGCTTTACGAAACTCGCTCAATTTGCCAGTCACGACAATAGCCTCTTTATCAACATCTTGAGCATATGATTTCAATACATTAATCATTCCAGCACAAGGAATGTTCCACCAAAATACTACTTTTTTCATTCTCTAACTCTAAGATTTAATATATCAGCTCTTGTTCTTCAATTTCCTCATTATCATCTACAGAATCATAAAAAGCATATAGCGCCAACATCAGATATACAAAACATGACACTAATGATCCGAACATCAGAGATCCTATAAATGACGATAATGCGGCAATCGAGAATGCAATTCCATAAATGCTATCAAACTTGTATGAATCTTTAAGTATTTGATATAGTATTAAAAAGATCCAACAATAAATACCTATACCTATGAAGCCAAAATCAACTAATGTTAAAACCAATCCGGACTGAACCGGTATCAGCGCACTACCGATTGTCTGGCCAGGGATATGAAAGGTATATTGGGATGGACCATAACCTATAAGTTTTGATAATATATCAGGGTCAGCAAAATAATAATCCAAAATCACCCTTTCCTGGCGGTCGCCATCCATCTCATTTTGCGCACGGCCAAAAGAACGGTCATATAGAGCTTCTATAAAATTTTGATGTTCATTATTATTTTGAATTGTATCCGATGACAACATTGAATACCCTCCAAAAACGATAAGCGCACATATTACATAAGGCGCTATCATTCTAACTAAGCCGCCCGTCGGTAAAAACAGGAAGATCAACGGAACTGCAATCGCAAAATTCATAATAACCGCTGATGAATATGTATTAATCAACACAAATATGCCGATCAATATGACCAATAGATGATATTTCTTATTGTCAAAGCGGAAATGACCTTGTCCGAACATTACAATCAGAACCAATACATATGGACAAACCAAAAAGCCTAAGTTTTTAGGTTCTCCACTTACTCCATATATTCGATATACAACTTCTCCACCTACTTCCGTTAAAGCTTCTAAATTAACCGATCCATTTTGACGAAGTATCGGCATAAATTCAATTCCTGCTTTCAGACACAAATAATGGAGCAATCCAAAACCTATCGCAACTTCCATTGCAAGACAATATGATGGATATGTTTTTCTAACAAATCCACTCGGCATCATACATCCATAAAACAGTAATGCAAACGAAGTTATATAAGTATAATTTGTATTGAACAGTCGCGAAAACTTGCTTATATGCTGGGCATATTCCCCGGAAATAGCTAAAGCCAATACATCACCTAACATCAATATAATTACGAAAAATGACATCAGAGGCCTTACGATCGAAGTTACTTCACTATCTCGCTTTTCAGATCCATACATCATAAGGCACCACATCATTCCTAATACAATAACTTTTGTCGGAAACCAGATTGTTATCGCATACTGGTAACAGAACGTAAAAGTCATTCCCCAGAAATAGAGCTTAAGCAGGTTTAACGACTGGCGTTTGCTGACAAAGTATAATGTCAGCCCTACAAAAGTATAAAATCCGATTTTTTGCAATAAGAACCAGATCATACGGCGATTTCTTTTATTATCCGCATATAGTTTTCAGCAGCACGCCTATAGCTGAACTGTCGTGCATAATCAATTAATACCTGAGATTTTGATTCATGCCGAGAAAGACGAATGATAGCATCTGCCATTTCATCAATCGAAGCAGGATCAAATAGTATTGCATGTCCACCAGCGACTTCCGGTAAAGATGTTATGTTCGAACAAGCGACATTTACTCCCTGTGAAAAAGCTTCTATGACCGGCAATCCAAAACCTTCATACCATGACGGAAAAATCAGACCTCTACTGTTTTTAACAAGAGATTTCAAAACAGCATCATTCTGAAATGGTATGTTAACGATATCATCATCCAATTCTTTTTTTATTTCCGACATATGATCTGCAATAGCTCCAACTAACAACAACTTTGGTAAGTCCGGATTACTTTTACGCGCCTTTTTATATGCCGCTATGAGATTAGATATATTCTTACGCCTCGAAACAAATCCCCACCAAATAAAATATGAGCGAGGAACTCCAAGCCTTTCCAACTGGCCATCTGAAGCTTCACATGATTCATCAAACCATATGGTTGAAATGCCATTATGGATCGTTATAAGTTTATTCTTTACTTTAGGGAAAAATTCGATAACATCTCGCTTTGTATAATCCGAAATTGTGACAATTTTTGAAAATGTCGGCAATATGTATTCCCAAGTCACTCGCCCCCAATATTTAAAAAACAGCGCATGCCGATTTGTACTTATTCCTTTTATAGTCGATAAGTCAGCCAGAGAACAGATTGTCGGGCCATGAAATCCTCTAATGTATTCCGGATTCCCAGGATTTAAGAAACACGCAACATCATTATCAAACTCAACATATTTTAATCCCAAAAGCCGTTTCAACGCTATCACTTTACGAGAATCCTTAAAATATCGGACCTCAACATTGGGTTGGGAATTAATCTCATCATAAAAATCAGCCAAATTTTCCGGCCATGGCCTTAAAGTATAATATAGCTGAAATTGAATTTCAGGGTTTAGCTTTATAAGTTCAAGCATCATTCCCCGGACTGGGAAACCACTCGTAAAAGAAGCAAAACAATCAGCTGAGACTGCTATTTTCATTATATCAAGGAGTTAATACTTTATCTAATGGTGTGGTATAAGTCAGAATCTTGCCAACAACAATCGATATGATTACAACCATAATAGCAATTGTAAGCACTAAGGCTAAATTAACAATAA